>JFJP01001961.1_pt1 | contig 48320 bp, 49 predicted proteins | sample 431651 | NCBI WGS metagenome assembly JFJP01 (sample SAMN02602958, study PRJNA72255) | Microbial mat metagenome, whole genome shotgun sequencing project. | biome: fresh water; feature: sink hole; material: water; isolation source: purple microbial (photo- and chemosynthetic) mats found in... | reverse complement strand
ATGGCATGTTTGATCGCTCGATTAACGCCGCTGATCGCACCGCTAAATTGCATGATTTCAACTTACGCTACCCCGCTCCGTTTCGAGAAAATTTACAGGGAAAATTACGGGAACACGGGCTTGAAGAAGCTTGGGTTTATGGCCTCATGCGCCAAGAAAGCCGCTTCGCTACCCATGCGAAATCAAACGTGGGTGCAGCCGGCTTAATGCAAATTATGCCCGCCACGGCAAAATGGGTGGCACGCAAAATGGGCATGCGCGACTATCGTAGCGCACTGATTCACGACACCGAAGTCAATTTGAAACTCGGCACCTACTACATGAAAAATGTGCTGTCCTCGTTTGATAATAATGCCGCGATGGCCTCTGCTGCTTATAACGCTGGGCCGGGGCGCGCCCGAAATTGGCGTGGCAATATTCCTCTCGAAGGCGCAATCTACGCTGAGTGCATCCCATTTGATGAGACGCGTGATTACGTTAAAAAAGTCATGAGCAACACGGTGTATTACTCAAAACTATTTGGCCAACCTTCGGTTTCGCTCAAGCAACGCTTAGGCATTATTGAAGCCAAAACGCCTGAAAACCAGAAGCCTATCCCTGATGAAAAGTGAGGACTTAAAAATCTATTGCGTGGGCGGCGCAGTGCGCGATCGCTTACTCGGCCTGCCCATAAAAGATCACGATTGGGTGGTGGTCGGCAGCACGCCGGAACAAATGACTGCCCATGGCTTTAAACCGGTGGGGAGCGACTTCCCTGTTTTCCTGCACCCCAAAACCCACGAAGAATATGCACTGGCGCGCACTGAGCGCAAAGTGGCACAAGGCTACAAAGGCTTCACCGTATATGCCTCACCCTACGTCACCCTTGAGCAAGATTTATCTCGGCGCGACTTTACGGTAAACGCCATTGCACAAGACAGCGACGGCAATCTGATTGACCCCCACCACGGCCAAGCTGATTTAAAAGCTGGCGTGTTGCGCCATGTTAGTGAGGCGTTCGCTGAAGACCCTGTACGTATTTTGCGTGCCGCACGCTTTGTGGCGCGTTTTAATTTTTCGATTGCGCCGGAAACCTTAGCGCTGATGCGTGCCATGGTTGATAACGGCGAAGTAGATGCCTTAGTAGCAGAACGTGTATGGCAAGAATTAGCGCGTGGCCTGATGGAAAAAAATCCTTCACGTTTTTTTACTATCTTGCGCGACTGTGGTGCACTGAAAAAAATCATGCCTGAAGTGGACGCCCTTTTTGGCGTACCACAACCGGAAAAACATCATCCCGAAATCGACTGTGGCATTCACACCATGCTGGTACTGGATGACACCGCGCAACACAATTACCCGCTAGAGGTCCGCTTCGCCGCACTGACTCACGATCTTGGTAAAGCCACCACTACCAAAGATATGCTACCGCGTCACATCGGTCACGAAGAGCGCAGCGTCAAACTACTGAAAGAATTTTGCGAGCACCTACGCGTACCGGCAGAAAGTCGCGATTTAGCAATGCTGGTAGCAAAGCATCATGGCAACATTCACCGTGCACACGAGCTGCGTGCAGACACCATTGTTAAGCTTTTCGATAGTTGTGACCTCTGGCGCAAACCGGGACACCAAGACGACGCTTATCCGCAAAGTGCTTACCTACTCAATTGTGCTCGTGCCGCACAGGCAGTTAATGCAGGTGACATTGCGCGAGCATGTGCAGACAAAACGCTCATTGCTGAACATGTTCGTGCAGCACGCGTAGTAGCGGTGGCCAACGCCTTGGGTTGACAATAACCAGCTGTTTTAATTGAGATAATATAATTTGTAATTGGGGGCAAAGTGAGTCAGCCAATGGATCAATTATCGCTACGCTTTATCACCTTCACCGCTTGGTCAGTCACTCTGGCCGCGCTCGTCTTTGCTGTCGGACTGGCTTTAGATAGCTCAATTCCTAGAGCGCAAGTTCTACTCAATTTCGCTGTCGCTCCAGTTGGGGCGTTAGCTTTGTTACTGCTGCGTGCTCAGCGCCCTCGTACTGCCGCCTTTTTATTGGTTTGGCTAACGCTTCTACTGGAGATTGGCATTAGCTGGCGCTTCGGCGGCTTGAGTGGGCCGAATATTTTGAGCTACCCCATGTTCATCGTGGTATCCGGCTGGCTACTCGGCACTCGCTCAACGGTATGGATGGGAGGCATCATTTCTGCCGTGATGGTTTTCTTTTCCTTCGCCGAACACTGGCATTGGTTGCCACCGAAAGATACCGACAATCCGATAGTGCATCTTTTCTTCGTGCTGTTCATTCTATTTTTTACCGGCTTATTAACCCTGCTCTCACGGCGTAGCTATCTTCAACGCATTCAAGAAGTGGAGCTCGCTACCAACGAGCTCATCACTAAAGACACCGAGTTACAGAAACTTTCTCGGGCCGTCGATCAAAGCCCAGATAGCATTACCATCACCAGCCTTGAACCCCGCATTGAATACGTCAACGATGCGTTTTTAGCTCACACGGGCTATTCCCGAGATGAAGTCATTGGTAAAAATCCAAGCATGCTGCAATCAGGCAAAACACCGCCCAGCGTGTTTGCAGATATGTGGGAAACTCTCGCCAGCGGTGAGTCTTGGCGCGGTGAGTTTATTAATCGCCGAAAGGATGGCACGGAGGTGGTTGAGTTTGCCATCGTCGCACCTATCCGTCAGGCAGGTGGCAACATCACTCATTACGTTGCCATCAAACAAAACGTCACTGAAGTTAAACAAGCTGTCGACAAAATTCAGTACCTGACCAATTACGATCCCCTCACCGGCTTACCCAATCGCACATTACTGCTTGATCGACTGGAACAATCTTTCGCCCTCGCGAATCGCCAAGCAGTCTTTGGCGCACTGATCGTGCTAAATATCGATCGATTTAAACATCTGAATGATGCGCGTGGACATGCTTTAGGGGATGCCTTGCTCACCGCTTTCGCTGAGCGCTTATCTCAACTCATTCGCGATGACGATACTCTCGCTCGCCTGTCCGCGGATGAATTTGCCATACTTGTTCATGGGCTCGATGCTAATCGCGAAGCTGCCAGCCACCGTGCCATGATCTTGGTCAGCAAAATTCAAGACTGCCTGCGCAATCCATTCCTAATTGATGGCAGCAACGGCGTTGCAATCACCGCCAGCCTCGGCGTTACGCTATGCCCAGAAGGCCCAAGCGACACCATCGAAGACATTTTTCGCCGCGCGGATCTTGCCCTGCACCGCGCCAAAGAGAGTGGCATTTCTCAAGTTGCTTTCTTCGACTCCGCCATGTCGGCTTCTGCCGAACAGCGTTTCCGTATTGAGCGTGAATTACGCACCGCGATTGTCAACAGTGAATTGCGTTTATTCTTACAACCGCAGGTCAATGCTGGCGGCTCGCGCGTTGGCGCAGAGGCATTAGTGCGCTGGCAACATCCTGAGCGCGGACTCATTCCACCTGCGGTGTTCATTCCGCTCGCCGAAGAATCAGATTTAATCATTGATCTCGATGGCTGGGTGATGAACGAAAGCTGTCATCTCATTGCTCAAGAAGAAATGACTGGCATGCCACTCAACCTGTCGGTCAACATCAGCCCGCGTCACTTCCGTCAATCTACTTTTGTGCCGTGGATCAAAGAAGTGTTAGCCATGACAGGTGCCGATCCAACACGTCTAACATTGGAAGTAACCGAAGGGCTAGTCATTCAAGACATCAATGATGTGGTCGCCAAAATGACCGAGCTAACCTCTCTCGGCATCCATTTTTCAATCGATGATTTTGGAACGGGCTACTCCTCCTTGGCCTATCTCAAACGCTTGCCTATTCATGAACTGAAGATCGACAAAGCATTCATTCAGGATGCGCCGACCGATAATGATGACGCGGCACTGGTTGAAACCATACTTTCCGTGGCCAAACACATGCGTTTAAAAGTAGTGGCTGAAGGTGTGGAGACAGAAGAACAAGCGGCCTTTCTAAATGCGCGCGGCAACGTGATTCATCAAGGCTATCTCTACGGCAAACCTGAAGCTGCAGATAGCTGGATTGCACGCTGGCATCAACTCACATAAACACAAATTCAAGTTTTTCAAGTTCTGACCGATATGCAGGATGGATATCCCGTTTTTTTAACATTTCGCACTTAGCGGCTTGATTCAAAAAGTTTGAAAAACAAATATCGACATCAGGAGGAGAGTAACGGCGAACGCTGGCTCGTTTCTTATGCGGACTTTATTACGTTGTTGTTTGCGTTTTTTGTGGTGATGTACGCCATCTCATCAGTGAATGAAGCGAAGTACAAAATGTTTAGTGAAGCACTAAAAATCTCGCTCCATACCCCAGCAAGTGCCAGCGTGACGACCGAATCCATCAACGTAGTAGCGCCTCCACCTTGTCATTTGAACAAAGTCTTAGTTGATAAGCGCGTGGCCGAAATTTTAAGCAAAGAAGACTTCACCGTAGAAATTGAAGGCCACACTGATGACTCACCCATTGCAACAGCACAGTTTCCATCCAACTGGGAGCTGTCTGCCGTACGCGCCAGTAGTGTGGTGAGAATGTTGATCAACCACGGCGTAGGTGAAAATCGCTTATCTGCCGTTGGCCTTGCTTCAAATCAACCGCTTGCCCCGAATGACAACGTTGAAAATCGCAATAAAAATAGACGCGTCACCATCACTATTTTGTCCCCAAATCTGTAGCGAACTTAAGGGCGCTCTTGGACAATAGTAATTCGAGCTTCAGTGCCGCGTGTTTCGCGAGGAAGTAGCTCAATTTTCCAGCCGTTTGCATCTGCCAATTGGCGAGAAATTGCCAGCCCTAGTCCACTGCCTCCGGTAACGTTATTGCGGGAGCTTTCCAGTCTATAAAAAGGACGGAATACATTCTCTAGCTCATTGGCTGGGATCCCACGGCCTTGATCTAACACTCGAATGACGATCTTCTTTTCGTCCGCGGTTAGCTCAACATAGATTGCCTTGTTATTGCCATACCGATAAGCATTACTCAACAAATTCGCAATGACTCGACGCAGGGAAACCACTCCCACTGATACTTTAAGGTGCGATGACGGTGCCCACTCGACTTGAGCCCCAAGTTCTCGCACGTCATCAATCAGCTCATGCAGTAAATCCGAGAGATCTATTTCCTGTGGGACTTCTTTTTGCATGTCGCGGCTTAATACCAAAAACTCACCAATCAACCTATCCATATCTTGAATGTCGTGTTGGAGTCGCGCAATCAATTTTGAATCGGTGTTTTCGGGTAGTAGCTCAATCGCTAGCCTCATTCTTGCAAGCGGCGTTCTCAAGTCATGTGAAATGCCGGAGAGCATGACCGTACGACTGCTGAGCAACTCACGAACTTGATACGCCATTTGGTTAAATGCTAACGCCAAGCCGGACAATTCTTTTATTTCAGTTTCAGGTAGTGACTCCGGAATTTTTCCTTCGCCGATTCGCTGTGCTGCCAACGATAAGTGTGTAATGGGTTTGGCTATTCTTCGAGCAAGAACCAAAGCTGTTAGTAAGGTGAGAATAATCATTGCGATCAGTGTCACCATTAACATGGTCGGCAGATCAACGCTAATCCGCTCTTTCGGAAATCCAATCCTGATAAGCTTGCCACCGGTTCTGATTTCAGCCCAAAACCAGGTAGTCTCAAGCTCGGTAACTTTGATTGAACTCTGTTGTTTTAAGCGCGCAGATAGTGCGCTATCGAGCAAACTCAAGTACGGGAAAAATTGCGTTCTTTTAGGTAATGAGGGCAAATTTTCAAACAGCATGAATTGGTGTTTATGTAACAACTCCAATTCAAAATCTCTGCGAGTTTCTGGTGGTAGCTCAACCCATGTTTGAGCAGATAGCACCAACAACGCCGACAAATCATCTGCCGATCTTTTCGCCATTGGCAACATGACAAAACTCACCGTAACAGCGACCAAAATAAACTGAAAAATGAGCAGCGAAAGCGCAACCGTACTGGCTGTGCTTCGAAAGAGTGACTGATGGGACTTAGTTAATACCATTATGCGTTACTAGTGCTTGGAGCAAATAAATATCCCTCACCCCATACTGTGCGTAAGTGAACCGGCTCACTTGGATCATCTTCAATCTTGCGGCGCAAACGTGTTACCCGAACATCGATGCTGCGATCAAAAGGGTCACGTTCGTACCCTTTTAGCTTGTCCATAATATTGTCGCGACTCAAAACTCGATTTGGGTTTTCAAAGAAAACACTGAGGATATTGAATTCTCCCGCTGTCAAAGGAATACCCCTGCCATTTTTTAGGAATTCTCGCGAGCCCTGCTTCAGCACAAAAGAGCCAAGCCTGATCTCATCAAGTTTAGATTGCTCTTCAACGGCTTGAGATTTCCCGTGCCGACGCAATAAGGCACGGATACGCGCGAGCAGTTCTCGAGGATTGAAGGGCTTTGCCAAATAGTCATCTGCACCAACCTCCAGACCAACAATACGGTCTACATCCTCTCCCCTAGCTGACAGCATGATGATGGGCAAATCGCTTTGCATCCTTAACCTACGCACCAGCGATAAGCCATCTTCACCAGGCAACATAAGGTCAAGAATTACAATATCGGGTATATGGCTTGCAAGATGCGTTGTCATTTCGGCCCCATCTTGGACCGTTGACACTTCGAAGCCCTGCGCAGTCAGATACTCGTGCAACAGCTCCCTCAAGCCTGCGTCGTCATCAACAACGAGAATATGGTTTGTTTCCATGAAGTTACTATACCTGATGCCAAATCTCCCCGTCTCACTCGAAACAGGCTCTGTAACAAATCGTTACAATTTGATGCAAACGAGAAATCACTCAGTAACGAGTTAAGCCTACTATGCACACATCGGGCAAACAACCTGATTAATTAATTAAGTCACTCAATAAACAGGAGATCATCATGAATACAAGTAAAATTATTCTCAATGCAGTTTTGGTTTTCAGTTTGGGCTCAACTGGTTTTGCTTTTGCAGACGAGGCAACAGCAACAAAAACACAGAATCGTGAAACTGTTCGTACCGAAACGGCTAATGGCCAAACTGTTCGCGCAGAGCATCGTGAAGAAACTAAAAATATGACTGCAGAAGAACGTGAAGCCTATCGTGCTGAAAAACAAGCCGAGATGACTAAAGAGCAACGTCAAGAAATGAGAGCAACAGCACGTGCAAATAAAGATAAAGGTACTAAAGCGCGGGACGGTTCAGGCTCATCGCGTAGTGCGGGTGCCGCTCAAGGCACGGGCGCTAAAGGTGGTCGTTAATTTTCGTTAAGTTTGGTTACGGATGACCCTCCAAATTGTGGATGGGTTGTTCGTAACGGCTAGGGTTCTGCTAAACCATGAAAAACTCATTCAATTTGCTACTTGTTCTGTTACTCAGTGCCTGTATGGGTAGCAGTATTGCTTTGGCTGATGAGTCAACTTCGACAGGGACAGGCACTCGTAGCACTATGACTGCTTCTGAATATGAAGCGTATAGAGAGCGTCTTCAACACCAAATCAGAACTGCCAATCCCCGTACTGAGCCTAATCAAAATGAGTCAAGTTCCGAGCATGAAACGCACGGCGCAGCTTCTGAAAGTGGCTACGGACAAGGATATCGCGCTCGCACTGAACGTAGTGAAAGAGCAGCAAGATCACATGTTAATCGATCACAATCGATGAGCCGCGCCGGTGCCGGTGCCGGTGGTCGCAACCATTAATTGAATGGATACATAATGAAGCTCAAAAATTTATTGATGTCTGGCGTGCTTGCTAGCACCACAACACTCTTGCCTTTGTCTGCAATCGCTGAAGAGGCTAGCTACTTTACTTTCAGTACTGGCCTTGATTACAGTACAGGCACCTATGGCACGGCCACACCTTCTGACACAGTATCTGTACCTATTAGTGGACTTTATGAAAACGGGTCTTGGTCATTCAAAATGATCATCCCCTATATGCAAGTTACAGGAGAGGGTTCGGCAGTAGTCAGTAGCAGTAGCAGAGGGAGACGCGCTTCTACTACCACAACCACCACAACGACTACGACAAAAACTACCTTTTCTGGCTTAGGTGACGTTGTGGCATTAGTGATTTACAACGCGTACTCGAATGATAACTTTAGCGCAGGAGTGGATCTCACTGGACGTGTCAAATTTGGCACAGCAAGTAAGCAACTAGGCTCTGGTGAAAACGATTATGCTGCACAGCTTAATGCTTATCACGATATTGGCAATTTCTCCCCAAGTATGATGGTCGGTTATGAGGTTGTGGGCAGCTCCCCAGAGCTTCCGACAAACAATGTGTATTACGGCTCGGTGGGAATCAGTTATAGATTCAGCGATGCAACTCGTACTGGAATTGACTACAAAACAGCACAAAAAGCATCCGCTACCGGCTACGAACAGAGGGAAGCCATACTCTACGTCAGCACACAAGTTGGCGACGGCAGTTATCTGCGCGGCTATTTACTGAAAGGATACTCTGAGGGCAGCCCAAGCTCCGGAGGTGGGTTATCAATCTCAACAGAGTTTTAACTTTTGTCGCAATTGGCAATTAGCAACAAACATTAAAGCTGACTCAACGAACAGCCATCACAGCGTTCTCGACAAATCCCCACGCAAAAATCCTGCCAGTGGCAGATTTAGGCCCTTGCCCAACGCAATCACTTTAAACAGCTCACCCATCTCAGCGGGGCTGGTAAGTTTTTGTATTTGTGCAGAGAGTGGAGCATAGGCCTTCACATCTTCCGGCGACACCTCCGCCATGAAATCAGCCACCCCATTGTTAAATAAAAAGTGCGCTTGTGAGGTGTAACCTAAAAAGTGGCCGCCGTGATCAATAGCAGTTTCCGCAATAGCGGTGAAATCGACATGCGCAGTGATGTCCTGCAAACCTGGCATATAAAATGGGTCGTCGTGGGCATGATGACGATAGTGGCACATCAAGGTGCCGCGAGAGCGTTGTGGATGGTAATACTCTCGCGCACCAAAACCGTAGTCGATAAAAATCATTGCCCCCGAATCCATACGCTCACACAGGCTGGCGATCAATCCTTTTGCAGCAAAGGAAACTTCACTCAGATAATCACCTGGCACCTCGATACTTTGAGCAAATTCGATTAAGGCGGCATTTTCTGGCACGCGGTTTTGCCAAACAAAGCGCTTGTCCTCTATAGCGACCCCACGTTCAAATACTTGGCCATCAGCCCAGTGCACCAAATGCACAGGCAAAGCATCCAGCACTTCATTGCCCAGCACTACGCCAGAAAAGTTTTGAGGCAAAGCCTCCAACCACTGCACCCGTCGTGCTAGATGGGGAATTCTCCCATACAACAAGTCATGCTGACGCTCGCGCAAATCTGCACTCACCTCAAGTATTAAATAGCTTTCTGGAAGAGTATTTTGTCGCTCCAGCTCAAGCAAAATATCTAGCGCCAGTTTGCCGCTACCCGCGCCTAGTTCGAGAATGTGTGGCGCGCTAAGTTGCATCACTTCCATAAGCTGTCGCGCAATTGTTCTACCAAATAATGCTGACAACTCGGGAGCCGTAATAAAGTCACCCGCCTCGCCAAATTTGCGCGCCCCTGCCGTGTAGTAACCCAGTGCCGGCGCATACAGGGCGAGCTCCATAAAACGTGAGAAGGGAATCCATCCTCCCTGCCTTGTAATATCCTGACGAATAACTTCACTGAGCTGTGCGCTATGAGCAAGGGCTTGTGCTGAGGGTTGAGGTAGAGTGGCTGTCATGGTCAGGTATAATTCGTGCGGTTCGCGAGTGTAGTGGAGAGAATGATGCAAGGTAAAGTAGTGTTGGTGACAGGTGGGGCGAAACGAGTGGGGGCAGCAATCTGTCGCCGCCTGCATGCCGCTGGTGCAAATATCGCTATTCACTATCGCAGTTCGTTGTACGAGGCGCTCGCCTTGTGCGCCGAACTTAACGATTCACGCCCTAATTCTGCTCATTGTGTGCAAGCTGACTTGGTTGACCTTGTCGCACTCAAAATAATGGTACAAGAAGCAATTCAACATTTTGGTCAATTGGATGCTCTCGTCAATAATGCTTCCAGTTTTTACGCCACCCCTCTCGCTGAAATCAATGAATCACAGTGGATTGATTTACTGGGAACTAATTTAAAAGCACCGCTCTTTATTTCTCAGGCCGCAGCAGACGAATTACGCCGTCGTCGCGGTGCGATTGTGAACATTGTCGATATTCATGCCGAACGCCCGATGCACGGACATCTCTTGTATAGCGCCGCTAAAGCTGGATTGGTCGCGCTCACCAAAGGCTTGGCACAAGAACTTTCACCTGAAGTGCGTGTGAACGCGGTTGCCCCCGGTGTGATTAGCTGGCCAGAAGGTGAAGATTGGCAAAATGAAGAATTGCGCGCGAAAATTATTGAGCACACGCTACTGAAAAGAGAGGGCACGCCAGAAGATATTGCCCGTACCGTTCAATTTTTAATTGCCGATGCGCCTTACATCACAGGCCAAATTATTGCAGTAGATGGTGGACGTAGCGTCAACCTTTAACTGCCTCAACTCACCGCTGAAGCAACTCACGTATTGACGAGCCCAATGAACGACATTATTCAACCCATTCACTTCGAGTCTCACTCCACCAATTTCAATCGCCTCAAGGGAAGGCTGGAGAGTTCGGTCGGCAAAGCCATTGGAGACTTCAACATGATTGAAGATGGCGACACAGTCATGGTTTGTCTCTCCGGCGGTAAAGATTCTTACACTTTGTTGGATATTCTGCTCACGCTCCGCAAACGAGCGCCGATTGATTTCAAAATTGTAGCGATGAATCTCGATCAAAAGCAGCCGGGATTTCCGGAAGATGTTCTACCTACTTACCTGAAAAAAATTGGTGTGGATTTCCATATTGAAGCGCAGGACACCTACTCCATCGTTAAAGAAAAAATTCCCGAAGGGAAAACGACTTGCTCACTCTGCTCGCGCCTGCGTCGCGGCATCATTTACAAAGTGGCGGGCGAGTTAGGCGCAAACAAAATTGCACTGGGACACCATCGAGACGACATGATCGAAACACTTTTTCTGAATATGTTTTTTGGTGGCAAACTGAAATCTATGCCGCCCAAATTGATTACCGACAAAGGCGATCACATCGTGATTCGCCCTTTGGCTTATTGCGCCGAAAAAGATATTGCTCGCTATGCGCGTGGCATGGAGTTTCCCATCATCCCTTGCAACCTATGCGGTTCGCAAGAAAACCTGCAACGCCAAAATATTAAAGAGATGCTCACAAATTGGGAGCGCCAATATCCGGGTCGTAGCCAAACCATTTTTACCGCAATGCAAAATGTGAAGCCTTCGCATTTAATGGATGGTCATTTATTTGACTTCAAAAACATGCCGCTAGGTGTAGCGGTGGAAGAGGGCGACGTCGCTTTTGATTGATTAGCTCATTTAGTGAGTAGATAAACAGAGGGAATGTTCATGCGCATAGGTTTTGTTCTAAATTTCTCACTGGTCGTGCTGTTGGCCGGTTGCTCATCAACTGAAGTCCCTAGTCTCAAGGCTTCACCCGTCTATGTTGCAAAATATAATGCGCTCTCTGCCCTCGATGTTGTTGCTGCGCTCGAAAGCAATGTCAGCAATGCCAAAGAATCGGACATGGAATTTTTGGCGCCCCAATATTATCTAGATGCCGCAAAGATACTCGGCGAATGCCAAAGCGCACTAGGCAACAAACCTAAAAGTGTTCTAGTGAACAATGCCGCCAAAGCCGATGCGCTGTTGGAAAAAGGGCGCACGCTGATTCCGATTGTGAAATATCGTTTCGCCAAGGAATTGGCATTCAAAACACAAATGGAAGCGCACAACGCACCTAAATTCTTGGCGAAAGAATATGACAAAGCCATCAGCGATCTTGCCAAACTAATTAAAAAAATCGAACTCGAACAGACCGAAGGCATCGACAACGAAAAAGAAGCGTTACTCAAAACAATGCAGGATTTAGTCATCAAATCTGTGCAAGTCAATGCTCTGCACCAAAGCGAGTCTCTCAACAATGAGAACAAAAAAAATAGTGCGGACAAGCTTTCACCCATCACTTATAGCTATGCACTTAAACTATATCAGGAGGCTAAAACTAAAATCGCGACCGCCTATCAGGATTCCAATTTAGTGCAGCAAGTCAGTGCTGACGCCTTATTTGCGGCTCGCCATGCGCAACAGATAAATACTCGCGTATCTTTGCTTTACACACAACTTAATCCGAGCACGAATTCAAACGGCATTACCGTCGAGCAGATCGTCTTGCAGGAGGAGAATCACTTGTTGGCGATCGCCACGGCCTTAGGACTAAAAGATTTACGTGATCAGCCGCTTGAAAAACAGATTAATGAAATCAAACACTCGGCAGAAGTGGCGCGCCTAGCTAACACCACAGCCGGCAAAGCAACCATTACCCCAAATTGCGAGGCCCTTTTGCTAGATGCAAATAGTGCGAAAAAAACATCACTCGCCGCAAAAGATCAGCAGCTAGAAACTCTGACTCAGCAACTCTCTGAAAAAGATTCACAAATAAAAATGCTGGCCGAAAAAGTTGATGAGTCAAAAAATCAAACAGCTGTACTTACTGAAAAATATCAGCAAATCGAATTACTAAAAGCTAAAATCATTGAGCTAGAGAGTGCCGCACAAGCTAGCACTCCACCTACACCTAAGGTCAAACTAAATCGCGCTAAACAGCAACCCGATTAGTGTTGTATTAGAAGTTCCGTGGCTTATAAGTCGCGTTCTTTAAGATCAAATCGTATAGCCAGTTGGGTAGTAGCTTCATCGCACGCCCGACTAGCGCCATCTGCCAAGGAATCACTGCAAACGCACAACCTCGCTCAATCACCTTTGCCATGCGTTGCGCGGCATCTTCAACCTCCAAAATAAACGGCATCGAATAGGGATTCACATCAGTCATCGGAGTCTTGATGTACCCGGGGCAAATCGTCACTACTTTTATTTCGCTATCACACAGCTCAACGCGCAGGCTTTCTAAATAAGAAATAGCGGCGGCCTTAGAGGCCGAATACGCACCTGATCCGGGTAGGCCTCGGAAGCCCGCTACGCTAGCAATGCCAACCAACTTGCCTCGCTTAGCCTCGCGCATTGCATTCAGAAAGGGTTGAAAGGTTTTCACCATGCCCATCACATTGATATCGAACACCTGCTGAAAGGCATCAATATCTTCGGCATATTCAGTGAGCGTACCGCGACTCACACCGGCGTTGGCAATCACAATATCGGGCACACCCGCGTGCGCCATGAAATCATTTGCAGCATCACTAATGGCATCCGCATCACGCACATCCAGCGAATAGCAAAAAACTTTTTGGGGAAATTCAACTGCCAGGGCTTGTAACAGTTCGCTGCGACGGGCAACTACGGCAACGGTTGCGCCGCGCTCAAGATAATGGCGCGCGAGGGCTAGGCCAATGCCACTCGATGCGCCTGTAACAACTACAGATCGAGGATTTAGGATTGAAGATCGAGAAGAGCTGGCCACCCCGTTTTTCACTCGATCCTCACTTCTCATTCCTCAATTCTCAATTCTCAATCCTAATTTAACGTTTACTTCGCTCCTTGCGCGCTCTTGCCACTACATCGTTGAGCACCTGAATCGTTACCTCTGGTGACAATCCAGTAATCACAAATTTACCGTCTACCACAATGCTTGGCGTACCGCGAATGCCGAAGTCGCGCACCATCTGATTGCTACGCGACACTTTGCTACCCATGGAGAAAGAGTTATATGCGGCCGCAAACTTAGTGCGATCGACCCCACGCTGAGCAACCCAAGCACCAATTTTGGCTTCGTCGCTCAGATCAGTATTCGTTACATTCCACGCTTTAAACAACTCATCATGCAAGCGGAGTTGTTGACCCACTGCCTCTAAGGCATAAAACGTGCGCGCCATCGGCTCCCATGAGTCGCGGAATATTGTCGGCACTAGTTGCAATGCAACATCTTTAGGCGCTTTCTTTTCCCAAGCCATCAGATGCGGATGTAGGTGATAGCAATGTGAACAACCATAAAAGAAAAACTCTAGCACTTCTATTTTTTCACCTGAGCGCGTCGGAACCGGGGAACCCATCACGGTGTAATCTCTACCTGGCACCGCCTCTGCAAAAACTTGTGTCGAAATCAACAGCGTTGCGATGGCCAATAGTTGTTTCAATAACTTCATGGTGTCTCCTTATTGTGCTTTGATTGAGGTAGCGTTTGCCACGCCGTTTTGCTTTAACGAAGCCAAACTTTTATTCACTTCTTCTACACCTTTATACGGGCCTAGCCGCACACGGTAATAAGTACCTTTATTTGGAATCACGGCTGGCTGCAAAGAAGCCTCCATGCCTAATAACGCTAATTTTGCCTTCAGCTTTTCCGCATCTTCTTGATTGGGGAAAGAACCCGCTTGAACATAATAAATTTCTGCAGCGGGCTTTGCCGGTTTAGCTTCTTTCGTGGCCGCATGGTTTTTAGCAGAAGCTCCGTCGGTAAGCACCTTATAAAACTCAAAATGTTGCTTATCTTCTGGGCTAGTCGTAACAGGTGCACTTGCTGCAGGCACAGTTTTTACAACTGGCGGAACGGCTTCCTTGTTTTCTACAGCGGACTTAGTTTCTTGACGACCTTCTTTTGCTTCAAATGAAGCTGGGTTTTTCTTCAGTATGTACCATGCCACACCGGCTGCGACGATTAAGCCGAACATCATTCCCACTAAAATTCCTGCAAATAAAGAGCCGCCTTTACCACCTGAACCGCCGCTTTTGCTTTGAGTACTTCCTCTGGCACTTCTGCTCATTACCAATCCTTCAGTTTTTTACATTTTTTCCGGGGCGCTCACACCCAACAAAGCCAAGCCATTTTTCAATACCTGTGCGACTGCCGCGATCAAGGCCAAGCGTGCCAATTTGATCTTTTCATCCTCAACCAAAAAACGCGAGGCATTATAGTAGCTGTGAAAATCGGCTGCCAATTCTTTCAGGTAGAAGGCTACCAAGTGTGGAGCTAGATCTTCTGCCGCCGTCTCGATTACCTGCGGATAGTCGATCATGCGCTGCAGTAACGCTGTTTCATATTCGCTATCGAGTACAGAGACATCGGCGGCTAACAAAGAGTTCCGTTCGCCCGCCCATTGCAGCAACACTGTGCTGATGCGCGCATGAGCGTACTGAATGTAATACACCGGGTTATCGTTACTCTGCGATTTAGCTAAATCAATGTCGAAAACCAACTGCGAATCGGGGTGGCGCGCCGCCAAGAAATAGCGCGTGGCATCGCAACCCACCTCGTCGATCAGATCGCGCAAAGTGACATAACTACCCGCACGCTTAGATATTTTCACCTCTTCGCCGTTCTTCAACACCGTCACCATCTGGTGCAGCACATAGTCAGGCCACCCTTGAGGAATGCCCGCATCCAATGCTTGCAAACCAGCACGAACACGCGTGATCGTAGAATGGTGATCCGAACCCTGCTCGTTGATCACCCGTTCAAAGCCACGACGCCATTTATCTAAGTGATAGGCCACGTCCGGCACGAAATAAGTAAAACCACCGTCGCTCTTACGCATCACGCGATCTTTATCATCACCAAAGTCTGTAGTGCGCAACCACAGCGCGGCATCTTGTTCGTAAGTGTGACCACTCGCGATCAGATTTTTTACTGTCTCTTCGACTTTGCCTTCGGTATACAGTGCAGACTCCAAAGAGAACACATCAAACTCAACTTGGAAAGCGCGCAAATCTAAGTCTTGTTCACGGCGTAAATAGGCCACTGCAAAATGGCGAATCGCTTCAGCATCATTCACATCGCCTTTGCCCACCGTGCTTTGATCGTCCGACACCACTGATTCTTTTGCCATGTAAGCGCGCGCTACATCCATGATGTAGTCGCCGCGATAGCCGGACTCAGGCCAACTTGGATCGTCCGGCGTCACTCCTTTACACCGCAACTGCACCGACAAAGTGAGATTGTCGATCTGCGCACCCGCATCGTTGTAGTAAAACTCGCGAGTAACATTCCAACCGGCTGCATGTAGCACATTGCACAAGCAATCGCCTACCGCCGCACCGCGGCCATGACCTACATGCAATGGCCCAGTCGGATTGGCGGAAACAAATTCCACACCCACTTTTCGCCCTGCACCCACATGCACATGGCCAAAGCCGGCGCCCGCCTGTAACACTCCGTGCACAATTTCCTGTTTCGCTGTAGCAGTGATGAATACATTGATAAAACCAGCCCCTGCGATTTCAACTTTTTCAATCACTTCAGATTTTGGCAACGCCGCGATCAAGGCATTAGCAATATCACGTGGAGATTTACGTAAAGGCTTGGCCAGTTGCATCGCCAAATTGCAGGCGTAATCGCCATGCGAGGCTTGCTTAGGACGCTCGATCAGAATGGTCGCACCAATGTGCTCCGGAGCAACGACGTGCAGTGCTTGGGTAAAGAGTTCAGCTAGGTGGGATTTAAAATTTAAGAAAGCAGACATGAAACAGCACCAGAGTAAAAATAATCATCGCTTAGCGATTCAATTGCCCCTCTCCCTTTGGAGGAGGGTTGAGGTGGGGGCAGGTGTTTCCCGCCCGCCAAAAGTGGCGCGGATTATAGCATTCGAACTACGATGCAACGGGGAAAGCAACTGTTACAGCAACACCTCAAACTGCTCAACCGGCAGAGGTTTGCTAAACAGGCAGCCCTGATAAGACAGGCAACCAAGACTCTTCAATAATGTGAGCTGGCCCTCTGTCTCAACGCCTTCTGCGATAACGTTTAACCGAAAGTTTTTAGCCAGGTCGATAATCGTCTGCACCATAACAATGTCATCTTGATCCGAAGTCATATCTCGCACAAAACTTTGATCGATTTTTATCTGGTCGAGCGGCAATTGTTTCAAATACGACAGCGACGAATAACCCGTTCCAAAGTCATCCATCGATAATTTAACACCTAAGGCTTTAAGCGCGTGCATCTTAGAAACCACGTCCACTACATCATTAAGCACGACGCTTTCTGTCAATTCTAGTTTTAAATGCGATGCTTCAACATCGTACAAGCTCATTACAGCGGCAATTTTATCGACAAAATCAATTTGCTTAAATTGACGCGCACTCACATTTACTGCCAGTGATAAGTCACGCGTTTTTTCATCTTTCGACCAAGTCCCAAGTTGCCGACATGCCTCCGCCAATACCCAATCGCCAATCTCTAAGATCAGTGCACTTTCTTCCGCAATCGGAATAAATTGCGCGGGAGAAACCATCCCCCTCTTCGGATGAATCCACCGCAACAAACCCTCGGCGCCTAGCGCACGCTGTTCTCCATCCACCTGAATTTGATAATATAAATGCAACTGCCTATCCGACACTGCATGGCGTAAATCAGACTCCAGCGAAGCACGCGTTTCAACTGCCTGCTGCATTTTCGGATCAAAGAAACGCACAGCATTTCTTCCCGCATCTTTCACTTGATACATCGCCATGTCGGCATGCTTAAGAATGGTTTCGGCTGACTCTGCATTGCCGCGATAGAGGCTTACACCGATACTCGGCGAGCTGTGATATTCGTTATCTTTAAGTTGATAGGGCGCGGCAAGCGAAGCTCGAATTTTCTCTGCAATAAGGGCTACTTTTTGCGACGCTTCTTCGGCGTGAATATCCACATCTTCCAGCAACACTACGAATTCATCACCCCCTAAACGGGATACGGTATCCACCTCACGCACGCAAGATTGGATGCGCGCCGCTACTTCTACCAATAGCATGTCGCCATAATCGTGGCCCAATGTGTCGTTTAGCGTTTTGAATTTATCCATATCTAAAAACAACAGCGCACCGTAGAGGCGACTACGCATCGAAATAGACAGCGCTGCGATTAGTCGATCCATCAATAAACGTCTATTCGGCAATCTTGTTAATGAGTCATAAAACGCCAGATTACGGATCTCTTCTTCCGCCATCTTGCGCGCGGAGATGTCATTAAAAATTGCAACATATTGTGTTGTCTTGCCGGACTCATCTTTCACTGCGGTTATCGTCATCCATTTCGGATAAATTTGCCCGTTCTTACGCTTGTCCCAAATTTCGCCACTCCATGCACCTACACTGTGCAACTGCTGCCACATTTCTGCATAAAACGCTCGATCATGCCTCCCCGAGCTGAGGATGCTTGGATTCTGCCCTGTAACCTCTTCGCTGCTGTAGCCAGTTGTCTTTTGGAATGCTTTGTTTACGCGAATTATTTTGTCATCCGCATTGGTAATCATGATGGCTTCATGCGTCTCAAAAGCGGCGGCTGATATTCGAATAACCTCATCAGCCTGTTTGCGCAGAGTAATATCTTCCGCGATGCCCACCGTACGATAAACAAATCCGTTAGCATCTTTAATTGGGAATGCGCGATCATGAATCCAACGAATTTCACCATTCGGGCGCACAATCCGATACTCCTCGTCATACAGTCCCTGAACCTGCTTTGGCATGGCATCCAAGATTCTCTGCCGGTCCTGCTCGTAAATGGCATCCATCCATGACATTGGCGACTGGAACAACGACCGCACAGTACGCCCCCACATTTCTTCATAAACCGAACTAACATAAAGCATGGTTTTTTTATCTGTCTCGGTCATCCAAAACACTTGTCCGATATTTTCTGCGAGCTGTCTAAAGCGCAGATCAATCTCGTGCATAGCATCCAACATTGCGTTGAAATCTCCGGCTAGAACACCAATTTCGTCTTTGCTCTCAATCGTAGCTCGCGCTTCGCGGTTGCCCTTTGAAACACTATCAGTCACCTGCATTAACTTGCGCAGCCCTTGTGTTAAAGACTGCGATAGCCAAAGCGTAACCACCACCACAATCAACACCCCTAGCAGGGCAAACACGAGCCACATAATTTTTACTCGATTGAGGTCCGAGTATTGTGACTCGCGCGTCAACTCGACTCGCACCCAACCTACTTGGAATTTGCCAGCCATCACCGGCATCGCGACATCAATTAAATTAGCTTGGTCAATTAACAAGGTCGGTTCAGGTGCCGACATCAGCAGTTTTTTACTGACCGCATCGGTTGCCGCCATGCCGATTTCTTTGGGCTGTGTAGAGGCAACTACTTCACCACGGTTATTTAAAATGAAAACCCGTTTTAAATCGATCGTGCCCGATAGGCTCGCCATAATTTCTTGCATGCCCACCACATCGTTGGCAAGCATCAAATAAGAGGAGCTCTTAGCCAGCGAGTTTGCCAAAAGCTTGGCTCGCTCTATGCCCCGTCGATCAAGAGCTTCCCTTTGCAACTGATATTGAACATAACCAGCGGTCACCATCAACAGAAGGGTTGCCGCAGAGAAACCGATAACAAATCTATATTTAATCGAGCTATGCCAGCTGCCGCAGATTAATTTACACAGTGGGGTTTGAGGCAGCTTTAAGATCATTGTTCGACTGAGCGCACCACAGTTGAAAACTCTTTTAAAAATTTACGTACAGGCTCGTAACTAGCGTTGTTCGCAGGCTCAAAGCGAGACACTAACAATGGCGCCAACGCTTTTTTCCCCTGCTCAGACTTGTCCAAGTTAAACAGCACTTCTCCAAATTTTTTCGCAATATTGTCATCCACATTGTTACGCACTACCCAGCCATTATTCAACAACGGCGGAGTTTCCCATTTCGCTTCCAACTGCTTTGCCAAATCGGGATGCTCAACATTAAAACGTTTCCAGGGAGGCGGCCAAGTTGCGCCTGCATCGGCATGCCCCAATACCACATTCATAATGGCTGACTCTAAGATAGTACTGAGGCATCAGACCTGCCGCCAAGGCCGTGGTAGCAGGATATGCAACACGCTTACCCTTTAGATCGGCGATTGAGCGAATACCACTATCTTTGCGCACCAAAACAATGCCGTGAAACATTGCATCGTCACCCATTTTTCCAAATACGCGGTAGTCATACTTCAATGAAAGTACGGTCTGATAAGGATTAAGCATGGCGAAATCAAAATGGCCGGCAAAAAGTTTCTTCTCAAACTCTTCAAAGCTACGCGACGCTTCCATTTCAAAATGTGCTTCTGGAATGGCAGTATTGATCTGTTGCATTAATCCTGCATTCAGTTCCATTAAACGTTGCAGATTATGCTGCGGCAAAATACCTACGATGTACTGCTTTCCTGTGTTTGAGTCACGCGCAGTAAATTCTGGTTCATAGCTGATCTCCGTTTGTTTGCCACATCCTGTTAAGACCAATAGTGCAAGAAGAAAAAACCAGAGCCTCATCGCATTTTCACTTTTTGAGTGGGACTAAAAATTAGTTATCAATATGTAGTTGCAAAACACTAGCTAAATTCTTTAACAATATATTGTTGGCGACGACTTATGGGCAGAAGCTCTTGTAACCCTTTTAGCTTAGCCGCCCAATGTGCTTCGCTGTCATCTGTTTCGGGGATCTTTTCGAAGCCCACAATTTCATCTTTAGCGATTAAACAATTGCGGTGAATACGGATAAAGCGTGTGGCAAATTCTTTTTCAAGAGAGATCAGTGATTCCTCAATCAGATATTCATGAGTGAGCGTGCGAACTGTGATGTATTTCAGCTCCGCGCGCAAGTAAAGCACTTCTTCGATTGGGACTAATATAATTTTGCCGCGTTCGTGAATGGAAAGATTTTTGCGGGGCTCAGGGGTGAGCTCTTGCAGCACCTCGCTGCGCACTGGAACTGCGGCGCGAGCGCGCGTCAACGCCTCAAATAACCGCCCCAAGCGAATTGGCTTAAGTAAGTAATCAATCGCACGCTCTTCAAAGGCTTTTACGGCGTAACTGTCAAAAGCAGTAGTAAATATCACGACTGGCGGCTTGTGTAACTTGTTGAGATGCTGCGCCAGTTCAATGCCATCCATCTGCGGCATGCGAATATCAACCAGCACCACATCGGCATGCACTTCGGATAATTTATCTAACGCTTCAATACCGTTGCTCGCCTCGCCCACCACCGTCAACGCCAGCTGTTCGGCACAATCGGTGAGCAAGTCTTTAATACGATTACGCGCAGGGGGCTCGTCATCAACTATGAATACCGCCAATGGCAGTTCAACAACGCTCACAGGGATTCCTCTCTTAGATAAGGGATCAAGATGTGGACGCGATAATAATCTTTTCCGGCATCCACTGTGTAGCTTGCTTCAAGATCAAACTGCAAAGATAAGCGTTCGCGAATATTCGCCAAAGCCATTTTATTTCCCTCATGCCTTCGACTATTAGGTTGATAAGGGTTGTACACATCCAAATGCATTTCTTGGCCACTGCGATAAAGCTTGATCACAATTTCGCCACCCTCGTGCATGGGCTCAATACCGTGGTAAACCGCATTTTCCAAAAGTGGCTGCAACATTAGCGGTGGCACCATCGCATCTTCCGGCATTCCTGAAGTTTGCCAATTGATTTTGAGCCTGTCGCCTAGGCGCAATTGCTCCAGAGCCAAATACTGCCGTGACAACTCAACCTCCCGTTTAAGCGTAACCATCTCGCGTGAATCTGTCATCGCCATTCTGAATAAATCGGACATGTCTTCTAGCGCACTCTCTGCGCGTTTCGGGTCGCTGCGCACAATCCCCAGCACTGCGTTGATGCTATTAAATAGAAAGTGCGGTCGAATGCGTGCCTGCAACGCTTGCAAACGCGCGCCGGAAAAAGCGGGGGAAAGAAGCCGTGCACGCAACCGAAAATACAACAGCACCAGAACTGCAACAGCCACCGCCACCAAAACTTGCCGCCAAAGCACAAAGTTTTCAGAGCCAATTGCACTATTAAATAATTCGCCGCCCAGCTCGGCTATCGACCAGGCTATAAGTGCAACGGTCAGCACTACGATGGCCGCCCCTTGAACGTACTTCATACGACCAAGTTGCACACTGGCGACATACAGCACTAGCAAGCTTGAAAGGAGAACAGGTTGCAGATAGGCTGAGCTTTGTAAAATTCGTGTGGCAAGATCCTGCCAAGAGTTGGCATGGCTCAACAACCCACCCAACACTAGCAAGTTGACCAGTAGCACCATACGCAACATTACCCCGAGATTACGGAAGTTCGGTAGCATCTCGGGCATATTGTTTTGATTTATACTTCGCGACCTTGGCATAGAGCCTCCTTTACGCCGAACATTCTGGACAAGAGACGATGACGATGCAAGACAAACAAGCCTGGTCAGGCCGATTCGCTGAACCTGTAGCCGAATTAGTAAAGCGTTATACCGCTTCTGTCGATTTCGATAAGCGTTTAGCATTAGTTGATATTCAGGGCTCACTCGCCCATGCGCAAATGCTCGCCTCGTGCGACATCATCAGCGCACAAGATCTAAAAGATATTCAACGTGGAATGGCGCAGATTGAGAATGAAGTGCTGATAGGCACTTTTGAATGGCAACTCGATCTCGAAGACGTGCATCTCAACATCGAAAAACGTCTTACTACTTTAGTCGGAGATGCCGGCAAACGCCTGCACACTGGCCGCTCACGCAATGATCAAGTCGCCACTGATGTGCGCTTGTATTTGCGCCACTCTATCGACGATTTGATTCTGTTGGTGAAAGCTCTACAAACCGCGCTACTCGATTTAGCTCAGCATCACACTCACACCATCATGCCCGGCTTTACCCACCTACAAGTAGCCCAGCCGGTAAGCTTTGCGCATCACCTGATGGCGTACTTTGAAATGCTCAAACGCGATGCAGAGCGCCTTGCCGATTGCCGCAAGCGGGTGAATCGCTTACCTTTAGGCGCAGCCGCTTTAGCCGGAACAAGCTATCCCATTAAACGTGAATATGTAGCCGAGCTACTTGATTTTGACGGCGTATGCGAAAACTCTTTGGATGCGGTTTCTGATCGCGATTTCGCCATTGAATTTAACGCGGTAGGCGCACTCATCATGACCCATCTCTCGCGTTTATCTGAGGAGTTGATTTTGTGGATGAGTCCGCGCTTCGGTTTTATCGACATCGCAGATCGTTTCTGCACCGGCTCATCCATCATGCCGCAAAAGAAAAATCCCGATGTACCCGAATTGGTGCGTGGCAAAACGGGCAGAGTGAATGGCAACTTGGTTGCGTTGCTTACTTTAATGAAGGGTCAGCCACTCGCCTACAACAAAGATAACCAAGAAGACAAAGAACCGCTATTTGACACCATCGACACCCTCACGCAAACCCTGCGCATTTACGCAGATATGATGGGCGGCATCACAGTTAAACCGGAAGCTATGCGCAGTGCCGCGTTTCAGGGTTACGCTACCGCAACTGATCTCGCCGATTACTTGGTTAAAAAAGGCTTACCGTTCCGCGATGCTCACGAAGCCGTGGCACTGGCTGTAAGATTTGCTGTGGGGCGCGGCTGTGATTTAAGCGAGCTCAAATTAGAAGAATTGCAGCAATTCTCGAAATTGATCACGGATGATATTTACGCCGTGCTCACGCTGGAAGGTTCACTCGCCGCACGGAACCACACGGGTGGCACTGCGCCACTGCAAGTTGAAGCGGCAATCGCACGAGCTCGTAAATTGCTCGGTTAACTTAGGAAAATCATGATTAACATTCAGTGGGATAAAAAATTTGAAGTCGGGCATGTTCGCATCGATTTTGAACACCAAGTGTTTGTCGATCTCATCAAAAGTCTCTCTACGGCAACCGAGCAAAATAGCTCACGGGAACGAAATTTAAGATTAATGCATGAAGTCAAAAAATATGCTGAATTTCATTTCGTCAGCGAAGAAAACATCATGCAAGATTCGGAATATCCTAGTTTTGCCGAACACCAACAAGAACATCGCTTATTACTAACCTCCCTTGACGAAAAAATATTTCAGTATCGACGAGACGCCTTCACCCTTGATCAGTTTGCTGCCTTTCTGTTTGAGTGGTTTGCGTTTCATACCACCCACAAAGATTTGCCGATTGCCCAGTACATCAAAGGTAATAGCTGAATTCATTTTCAGTCGCTCCTTATCAACAATCACAGCCTCCGCAATCTCAATGCAAATGGTGATAGGTGGTTCCATGCGTCTAACAATTTTTAAACTCATATTTCTAGGCGCCATGTGGTTGCCCGCTTTAGCCTTTGCCCAGCCTGTAACTACGGTTGAGCATGTTGATCTCAGTCGTTACTTGGGCAAGTGGTACGAGATCGCCGCTATCCCACAATATTTTCAACGCATGTGTGTGCGTGATGTCACTGCTGAATATGCCTTAAGTGACGGCGGAATTTCAGTCCAAAATAGTTGCGTGACTGCCGAAGGCAAGACTTCTGTTGCGCAAGGCCAAGCGCGCATTGTGGATAAAGTTAGCCAAGCCAAATTGGAAGTGACTTTCGTAAAAATTTTTGGGTGGCAATATTTACTTGGTGGAGACTACTGGGTGATCGATCTCGCCGCAGATTATCGTTATGCCGTGGTTGGCCACCCAAGCCGTAAATATGCGTGGGTTTTAGCCGCCACACCCGGCCTGACTGCAACAGATCTCGCTTTAATTGCGCAAAACCTACAAACAAACGGCTACGACACCTGCTCACTTTTCACCACAGTACAAACAAACGGACTATCCGTGAAACAGCCACTCTGCGAAGCAGTTACTACAAAATAATGTTTACCCCATCGCTGATATTAGATGACCGTAGCAGCCATAACTTGCTCGCCAACAATCAATGTATGTGGCGAGCCGTCTCCGACACGGTGATGGGTGGCGTATCGCAGGCAGCGCTATCTACTACCCAGATTGAAGGGAAAGATTGTCTACAACTTACCGGCACAGTTAGTTTAGAAAACAATGGCGGTTTTGTGCAGGCCAGCATTGATTTGTCTGTAACAGGCACTCTAGATGGCAGCGCTTTTCGCGGTATTTCGCTCGAGGTTTATGGCAACAACGAAAGCTATAACTTACATTTGCGCACAGCTGATGCCAAACTCGTGTGGCAATCTTATCGTGCTAGCTTTTTCGCTCCCGTTAGCTGGCAAAAAATAAGCCTCCCTTTTGAGCAGTTCACACCTCATCGACTGTCCGCTCCCCTCAATACCAGTCAGCTTAAGCGTCTGGGTATTGTCGCGATCGGACGTGCCATGTCGGCTAATTTGTGCTTTCGAAACATTGAGTTTTTTGCATAGGCGACACCTTCAAACATTGGCCGGCAAAAATAGAACTCAAATCAACCCCGATACGCGTACATACTCTGCAAGAACGTCTCTGCATCTGCTGTTACCAAACTAACTGGCAACTCGGTGTGATGCTTAATCAGCGTAGACATGTGGTCAAGCGTGGCAAGGTGCAATTGCGGGTTCCAGCCACGATGCTTAAGACCATCTTCAGACTGCGCAATTGCCTCACGCTCAATTTCGTAGTTACTCATATTCATAATGACTGACATCGCACACCTCCTAAAGTAATTCTGTATATTTCACTGATGTATTACTTATCGGCAAAAAATAGCAAAGGTTTAGCCCATTTCTATTTCCCAGTAAATTACTTAGAATGCGCGCCTCGATCAATTGCTCAGGAGAGCCCATATAATGAAACGTAGCCTCTGCACCCTCGCTGTTATCTCTACACTAGCCATTTCCGGCTCTGCACTTGCCGACGGCTGGAAAACCTTACCTTTCCTAGACGCTGGCTGGAAGCCAAATTTCACCCTAGCAGCAACAGCTGGCTCAATGGATATCAAGGATGTTGGTGCATCGACTGCTCAGGGACTTGAGTTTTCTCTAGATTGCCCTTGGTTTCAACCCCCTCAAGGCACGCTACGTCAGCAATTCAACTACAACTCTTACAAAAAGGACAACATTTCACTGAATATTTGGGAAATGAATCCTCACTACTACATGACTGTTGCTGAAGGTTGGACTGTTGGTTTTGGCCCAGGCGTAGGTTATATCCAAGGTACCGTAGGCAGCTACGAAGCTAAACTGCCAAGCATTCAGTTCTCTGCCGATGTGAACTACCGTAACGGCCACTATTTCGCAGGCATTGGCGCTCGTGTGCAAAATGCTCGCAATGATGTTGTTAGAAGCGACCTTACAGGCTTAGATAACTCTTTGGTGAACGTGAAGCTGGGTTACAACTTTTAATTAAGTTTGTTCCTCGTATCGAAAAGCGCCCTGCATTGAACTGCACCCCAGAAGTTGGACAAGAGTCCAATTACTGGGGTGTATTTTTTTATGGCCAAGCATTCAACGAAGTTCAAGTTAGCAGTTGTTAAGCACTGCATTGATGGTAAACAGGGGAGTGTTGCAACTTCCCGATTCTTTGAGATAGATAGCTCGACTGTTCGTAAGTGGGTAGACGCCTATAAACTGCATGGACTGCTCGGCCTAAAGAAACCGTATTCTCATTACCCAATCGAATTCAAGCTGCAGGTTCTCAAGGCAGTTTCATCTGGCGAGCTGTCTGTCCGCACAGCTTGCGCGCAATTCAACATTCCCAATCACGGCACGATACTGACCTGGCTGCGGCGCTACAATGAGGGGGGCGTAGACGCATTGACCAATAGATCTCGAGGGCGACCTAAACGTATGAGCACCCCGACCAAACCTTACCAACCTTCCAACAAACCGGCCGAGGAGTTAACGCCGGAAGAGCTGATACTTGAAGTTCAGTATCGACGTGCGGAGGTGGCGTACCTAAAAAAATTGGAAGCCTTGATTCAGGCAAAGAAGTCAGCGCCAAAGACAAAGCGCTGATCATCACTGAATTAAGGCTGACTTATCCAATTAATGTGCTCATCCGAATAGCCTGTCTGCCTCGCAGCGTCTATTACTACTGGCACAAGGTGCAACAGAAACCAGATCACTATGCGAATGTGAAATCGCTCATCAGTCAGGTGTATCACCAGCATAAGGGACGATATGGTTATCGCAGAATCCACTTGGCTTTAAAGACGCTAGGTCATTGGATAAACCATAAGACTGTGCAGAAGTTGATGAACCAACTTGGGCTCAAGTCGACCGTTCGTCCGAAACGCTATAAGTCCTATCGGGGCAATGTGGGTAAAGTAGCGCCGAACCATCTGAGCCGAGCGTTTCAGACCGACCGCCCCAACGAGAAGTGGGTCACCGATGTCACAGAGTTTAATGTTCGTGGGGAGAAGCTGTATTTATCTCCCATACTTGATTTGTATAATCAGGAAATCGTGTCCTATCAGCTCGCTGATCGCCCTAGGCTAGATGTCGTAATGAAGATGCTTAACGGCGCTATTCATCGATTGAGGCCACATGAACAACCGATGTTGCATTCAGATCAGGGATGGCAGTATCAGATGGGTGCTTATCAACAGCAACTTAAACAAAGGGGAATCACGCAGAGCATGTCACGCAAAGGCAACTGCTTGGACAATGCGGTCATGGAAAACTTCTTTGGCATCCTCAAAACGGAGTTCTTTTACCGCAATAAATTTGAGAGTGTGGATTCCTTAAAGAGCGGTCTGAAGGAGTACATCCACTATTACAATCATGACCGCATCAAGCAAAAACTAAAAGGACTGAGTCCCGTAAATTACAGAACTCAGTCCTTTCCTTTAACCGCCTGACTTACCTGTCCAACTTTACGGGGTCAGTTCACAAAGGGCGTTTTTTGTTTCTGGATGTGATACACATACTTATCATGCTTAAGCTCATCACACCACTTCTCCTCTTTGCACTCTCTGGGTGTAGCATTATTTCGGTTGGCTACAATCATGCCGATACCTATTTGCGCTACAACATTAATGGTTACACCTCATTTAATGCCGCACAAAAATTAGAGATTGAACAAGAAGTTGACTCTTACATGGCATGGCATCGCAAGCAGATGCTGACCGAGTACATTCATTTCCTCGAGCAAACTAAACAACTTACGCAATCAGCCAACACTCCCAAGCGTGAAGAGGTTACCCACCTCAGATTATTAGTGAAATCTCTTTTTACTCGCACGGTGCAGCCCGCTATTGCACCCACTGCACGATTGCTCATCGGTTTAAATGCCACGCAGATAGACGAGCTAAATAATTCGTTTGCTGAGAAGAATACAAAGCAGCGGGAAACGGATTTTGCAGGGAGCCTTGAAGAGCGGCTAAGAAAACGCGCAGAAAAAACCATTGATTATATTGAAGATTTATCAGGGCATTTTTCCGAAAAGCAGTTAGCCAATATTCGCGGTATGAGCTACAGCTTGCCCTTTGCAGCTGACCTTTATCTAGGCTTTAGAGAGCAACAGCAAGCGCGCTTAATTCAGTTATTAAAAAAGCAGGCTACCGAAGCAGAGATCGCCAACTTTCTTATGGCGTGGATGACAACGCCTGAGATCAATCGAAACACGCAAGACCTTCAAACCGTATTGGCTTTTGAATACGCTGCCGACCAAATGATTGTTGATATTTACGGCATCCTCACGGCACAGCAAAAAATGACCTTGCAAAAGAATATCGACAAATACATTCACATCTTTAAGAAGCTGACCGAACAAAACTAAAGCGCGATGCGATTCAGTTCCGTTGCTTCATGCGTGACAAAATATCGTCGGCTTTATCCGCACCTTTACTTGCCGCGCGCTCTAGCCAATAGATTGCCTGTTGGCGATTCTTTTGTACCCCTAAACCATTTTTGTACAGTAAGCCTAGTCGCAACTCTGCAAACGGCGCATCAAGATCCGCCGCCTTTTCATACCAACGCTTTGCTTCAGCGTAATCTTGTTTTACCTCCCAACCATTTTCATACATGAAGCCCATGAACGCGAACGCCGCAGGTAAGTTGTAACGCACAGATTCACGAATGAGCGCCATAGCTTTAGCATGGTCTTCAGGCAAACCACCATGTCCGAGGTTATACATGTGGCCTAAACGCGTCATCGCCAGTGGCTGACCATGATCTACCGCCTGCTTATAAAGCTTAACCGCCTTGAAATCATCTTGAGCAACCCCGCGACCAGACTGATATAGAAAGCCCAACCGCGCTTCAGCAAGATGATTACCCATCGCCACGCCCTGCTGGTAATGCTCGGCCGCCTTCTCCCGATCACGGGTCACACCCTTGCCTGTTTCATAGAGATAGCCTAGATGCACATAACCAGCCGCACTATTCGCTCGAATAGCGCGTTGATAATAATCTGCGGCTTTGCTGTAGTCTTTTTCCACACCCAGCCCCAACTCGTACAACACCCCTGTTCTAGCGATGGCATCGGCATCCCCGTTGGCAATCGCTTTGGCAAACCACTGGTGTGCTTTAGCGTAATCCTGAGCCACGCCAAGCCCCCTTTCATACAGCCAACCCAGTCGATATTGCGCTTGCGGGTATTCCTTTTCTGCTAGCAAGCTCATCTCACGAAACAACGCGGAAAAGTCACCCTTCACCTGCGAAGACATCGCCCGCTGAAATGCCATGCCAACTTCCACATCCTGAACAGCATTTTCATATTGTTTAACCAACTGCTCCACCGGAGTTGCGCTCTGCGATTTTTCTTGAGGCGAAGGCGCTAGGGCTAGCTGTTGTGGTTTTACTTTTTCCACGACAACACTTGCGGCAAGCGGCTGTTCTATAGGTGCTTTTTCTACAGCCTTAGGAATCAAAGTCGCAGGCAGCGCAACTTCAGTTGGTGCTTGGGCAATAGAGGGGACAGGCTTTGCTAGCCTCTCGGATGCAGTATCCGGAACTGGCGTTTTAATAATAGCAGGCGTATTTTTCGCCTGCATGAATTGATCTAACTGAGCTTTAAGCTTTGCTACTTCATTACGTGCATTTTGCAATTCGTCATAAGACTCGCGCAATGATTTTTCTAGCTCAAGATCAGCACGCATGGTTTTTAATTTGACCAACACATCATCCGGGTCGGCCTTCATCCCAGCCTTGATGAAATACTGCGGCTGGCGCCATTTCTCATCTAACACCTTCATCGCCACAATTCCGGCGGTGATGTTGATCACGTCTTGGCTCATGTAAGAGTTGCCCAACGAATCCTGATGAAGCTTCATCACGGAGCCGACATAGGTGCCAATCTCTTGTAGCAATTCGCGCTTTACCCCATCAATCGCGTTCACTCTACTGGTTGTCGGTGTATCGTAATTTGTGGCTTGGTAGGTGTAGTCACGAATATATTCTTGCAGCGCAGCATGCGTTGAGGACACCGGGCAACCAACTGCGGCAACAATGCTTAGAAGTTTGAGGGTAAGTCTGACATTCATAAAAATTCCGGCGTGATTGGCAGGTATTTATTTTGAAAGAGGCGCAAAGCGACCCAATGATTCGAGCAGAATATCTTCTTGATAGGGCTTACCCATATACTCATTTACGCCAATTTCTAGCGCATAGTTGCGGTGCTTATCGGCTGTGCGCGAAGTAATCATAATAATCGGCAACGTTTTTGTCTTGGCATCTTGCCGTAATCTCCTGGCGAGCTCAAAGCCATCCATGCGCGGCATTTCCACATCCAGCAACATCACCGCAGGGGATAGGTCCGCCAGTTGAGTTAGCGCATCTTCGCCATCTTTAGCGGTCGCCACCTGATAGCCTGAACGTAACAACAAACGGCTGGTAATTTTACGCACGGTGAGAGAATCATCTACCACCATGACTAGCGGCACATGATGCACCGGCTCAACTTCCACAACTTTTTGCTCAGTCTTACGAGTGACAACGGTCTGCTGCACAAACACAATTGGGTTGATGATCAGCACCACGGCACCACTACCCGTGACAGTTGCTCCGGCAATACCTGGCAAGCGCGCTAGCTGTGGCCCAATATTTTTTACCACGACCTCTTGGTTTCCTATCAATTCGTCCACATGCAGGGCAATACGATTTTGCCCACTTTGCAGCAAGAGTAGCGCATTGTAAGGACGACTAACGGGTTCGCTAATGTCATCGCCCAGCAGGCGAGCCAAGTAATGCAAAGTATAGTTTTTGCCTTGCCATTCGATTTGATGCGCAGCATAAATCTCGTCCAACTCTTGCGGCTTAACTTGCTGCACCTGTTCCACCATCGTGGCGGGTAGTGCATAAATATCTTTTCCGGCACGCACCATCAGCGTTCGGGTAACGGCTAAAGTGAGAGGCAAGTGAATGGTGAAGCTCACGCCTTTTCCTGCTGTAGAAACAACGTCGAGTCGTCCGCCAAGAGCGCTGACTTCGCTTCGCACCACATCTAGCCCTACCCCTCGTCCTGCAATTTCGGTGATCTCTTGCGCGGTAGATAGCCCTGGCCTAAAAATCATCTGAATAGCCTGCTCTTCAGTGATCTCCTCGCCTTCCTGCAACACACCGTGCTCAAGCGCTTTTTGCTTGAGACGCTCCATGTTCAAGCCGGCACCATCGTCGCTTAATTCAAATACCACTTCATTGCTTTCTTGGCGCAGCGATAAATGGATCTCGCCAATGGGTGCTTTATTTAAACGCTCACGCTGCTCAGATTCTTCTAAGCCGTGTGCAATCGCATTGCGTAAAAGATGCTCAAACGGCGCGGTCATTTTTTCGAGCACGCTTCGGTCCAACTCAACTTCGCCACCGGAGAGCTCAAGGTTGACTCGCTTACCCAACTCTTTCGCGGTTTGCCGCACCACACGATAGAGGCGATCACTAATACTCGAAAACGCCACCATGCGAATTGCCATTAAACCTTGCTGCAACTCACGGTTGATCTGACCCTGGGCCGTCAGCGCCGCTTCCGTTTCGGAAATGTTTTTAAGAAGGGTTTGCTGAATGGTTTGTACGTCATGCACGCTTTCATTCATGAAGCGCGTCAATTCTTGGAAACGTGTAAAACGATCAAACTCTAGCGGGTCAAATTTCGCTGAGCTATCACCCGTATTAATCGTGCGCGCCTGAATTTGCCCTTCAGCTTGAATCTCAATTTCGCGTAATTGTTGACGTAAGCGATGCACGCTATCTGTTAATTCTAAAATGCCACTCTTGAATTCGCGCAGCTCCAACTCAACGCGCGAACGCGCAACACTTACCTCACCCGCTTCGTTTACTAAACGATCTACCAAATCGGAGCGAACGCGTAACACCGCCGCTTGAATGGCGCGTTCCGCACCCACCTCCAAGGTCTGTGGCTCGGCTAGTGGCGCTGTCGCAAAGGCAATTTCAGCCGGGCTTTCAACTGCAGCCGGCGTACCCGCCAAGCTTGCAATCGCACGCTCAATTGCGGCCAGATATTCGGTCAGCTCGCTCCACAGTGGCGCATCAAATTGATTGTGGGCAATCGCTGTTTCAATACGCCCCTCTACTTGATGAGTGAGCTCACCCAAGCGCATAGCGCCAGCCATACGTGCGCTACCCTTGAGCGTATGCAAACTACGTTGCAGGCTTTGGCCCAATTTCACATCCGCGCCATTCTGTACCTGCCAAGCGCGCAAGCTTTCGCTAATCAGAGGATACAGCTCATTCGCCTCATCTAAAAAGATAGGTAATAACTGCTCATCCACTTCATCGCGCACCCCGCCCTGCTCTTCGTCATCTATCTCGTCTTGTTGTAAGCTATTGGATGCAGCTCTTTGTTTTATTTGAGTAGTTTCAACTTCCTTGGCAGCAGGCGCAGGCGGAAGTTCTCGGGTCGCATTTAGCTGTGCAATGAGTTCGGGTTGTGGCATTGGCGCTTGCCTTGCTCGCACTCCCGCACACATTTCATCCAAACAAGTGAGCGTTTCTTCTAACAACGCAAGCTGAGCTTGATCCATTGCAAATACTTTACCGATACGCTCTTCTAGCCAAAGCTCTAACGCGTATGCCAATTCCGCGATAGGTAAGAACCCCATCGTGCGATTAACACCGGCAAGCGTATGCGCCGAGCGCATGAAGTCGTAAGCGACCACGGGTGGCTTAGTTGCCAACAATAACTCCCATTGCTTATGCAAAGCGAGCACATGGCCTGCGGCCTCTTCGGTGGCAATCTTAAATAGTACGGGAGACAAGCTCACCTCACCGATGACAATGTCGTCGGCATCCTCTTCTTGTTCTTCCTGGTTTATTGCTAGCGAACTATCGCTTTCCGGCACCTCCGGTTGAGTCAACACAGGAGGGATTGTTTCAATTTGTGCAATTTCCGGTTGTGCGGTTTGTACCGGTGGAGTCACTTGCGGCACAGGCACTTCTACCTCCACACCATCATGTTCAATAGCGCTCGCTGCAGCGAGTAGTGGCGCAGTGTCTATTGTTGCGGTGGCATTGCCGATGCTTAACATTTCCACCCAATGTTGGAACAGCACCTCTGCATCACCCACCATTTCCAAAAGGTCTGGGGTCGCCGGCTTCTCATCCTGTAGCCAATGGTTCATGGCACGCTCTACAGCCCACGCCACTTCACCCAACTCTTTTAGGCCAACCATGCGACCACTTCCTTTGAGAGTATGGAAACCACGGCGAATGGTGATGATTGCCTCACGATTTTCAGCATTGGCTTGGCAGAGTTGCAGATTGCTGCGCAAGGTCTCCATCACCTCGCCGGCCTCCTCCAAGAAAACCTCGAGCAGCTCTTCGTTTTCATGGCCCGTACGCACCGATACCCCTGCATTGCTTTCTTCTTCAACCATGCTTGTCGCTTCGCTCCAAGCCTCTTCAGATTGCTGAAGCACTTCTTGCAATGCGGCTAAACTGGGTTGCTGACCTAACTCCACCCCTTGTAGATAAGCCACTAAGGCACTCACTGATAGTGCCGCCCAACGCATTTCTGCAGGAGTAGGAATTTGTTCTTTCACATAGCGGTCGATGGCGTGCCGCAATTTCATTACCACTTGGCCTGCCACATCCAAAACGAGCATATGCATGCCGCCCTGAATTTGGCTCAAGCTGTGGGCAACTTTAGCGAGCTCCGAACGCTTGGCGGTATCACTAAAAAATTGGTTTAAGCTCGGCTCAATATGCTTAAGGTTAAGCAACATTTCTGCGGATACCTTTGCTGCGACTCCCTCTTGCTTCATCTCGTAATAAAGCGCGCCTAAACGAGAAATAACGCTCGCCTCAATAGGTGTTTTTGCAATATTTGCCTGCATGCAGACATTCAGCAAAGTCACTTGTTCGTGAAAGTTGTCGCCTAAAGTTTGATAATGTTTGATTCCGCCGCGCAACAATAAAATCGCCAGTGCCACATCAAGGGGCTCAACTGCTTGACCTGCGGCCTGAGTGATCTGCTTGCACAGTAATTGCAATGTACCTCGATCAAGCTGCTCAGAAAGTTTGGCAATTTGTTGAGCTTGGGCGAAAAATCTCGGGCAGGCCGCCGGATTACCCGTTGCACATGATTCCCACTCCAACTCGGCCACATTGATCAATGCGTTCATTTGGCCTAGCACGGCAGCCGTGATGCTAGGGGCCACAACTGGGGCTTTAGACAAATGACGATCCAGCATGTAGCGCTGTTTAAGCTCCGCTACGCTAGTGCTATTTGAGGTGCCACAAGCCACCACATATAACATTTCTCTGAGGGGTGTTTCTTGTGTGAGCTGGCTTTGATCGACTAAGGATTTAATCTGCCGATCAATTTGACCTAACAGCTTTTTGACATCCAATTCTGCCGGCGCTTCTTCATGAATCAAGCAGTCCAAAAAGCCCTGCGTGACCCACCAAAAATCTCGTGCCGTTGGTGGTACGCATTTTGATACGGTAGCCATCGCAGTTTGCATCGCTTGCAGTGCTTGGGCCGGCTGATCTTTGCGCAACCACTTCAACAAAGCTTGCTGGTATTGCATGCGTGCCGCTTTAATATGCGAAGACGCATCTTCAAAGGCCGGCTCTTTCAACAAAGCCGGCGGCAAAGTAATTTTCAATTCAGGGAAAAACAGATCCAATTCGAATGCACTTTCAACACCTCGCGCTTGGTGCAACTCCTGATATTCGGGGAAAAGGCGCATCGCTGAAATCGCACCGCCGCTAGCTACGGCTTCCAAATACTGTTTTAGTCCCTGCAAAGCTTTGCGCAATACATCGCTTAATGCAGGCGGCACCTCGGGTAGTGCCGACATGGTTTGCAAAACGCTAAATATTTCTCGGCAAAACACCACCGCCCCGTGTAGCGACAACACTTGCAAAACGCCTTGCATGCGATGTAGCTCAGTCATCGCATCACTCAATGCAATAAAGTTTGCCTTTGGTGCAGCGAAATAATTTTCCAACTCACGACCTACGGTGGAGAGAGAAGACTCAAGCTCCGTTTTGGCCGACAGTAGCGGAATTAAATTAGCGGACATTATTTATCATTCGACAAATTAAAGTTTAAAGCCGGAAACCGAGTTGTTTAGTTCTTGCGCCAACTTTTCCAATAGCGCAACTGAGGCATTGGTCAGCTGCGTTCCACTCGTAGTTTGCACCGTAATTTTCAAAATATCTTCCATCGCGTGGCCCACTTCGCTAGCCATATCTGTCTGCACTTGTGTTGATACAGAAATACTATTCACCAAGTCAGCCAGTTCGCGAGTCGATTTTTCAATTTCCCGCAAGGACTGTCCAGCTGCGTCAGAAAGTTTTGCGCCATCAACCACACCCTGCGTGCTTTTTTCCATCGCAGCAACAGCATTTTGCGTATCTGCCTGAATCGTTTTAACCAACGAGCCAATTTGCTTGGTCGCTTCTGCCGAGCGTTCCGCCAAGCGCTGCACCTCTTCTGCAACCACCGAGAAGCCACGCCCTGCCTCACCCGCAGAGGCCGCTTGAATCGCGGCGTTAAGAGCAAGCACGTTGGTTTGTTCGGTAATGTCAGAAATCAGATCAACAATTTCGCCAATCTCTTGCGAACTTTCACCCAAGCGTTTAATGCGTTTTGAGGTTTCTTGAATTTGCTCGCGAATGCCGTCCATGCCGGCAATAGTATTTTCCACTGCACGCGCACCCTGCTCAGTTACATCCAATGTTCTGCGGGCCACCTCCGCTGACTGCGTCGCGCTGCTATCCACCTCTTGAATAGACTTGCCCATTAATCCAACGGCCTCACCAGCCTCACGGATCTGTCTTGCTTGACGCTCGGCCGCTTCAGACAAACCCGCAGTCACCGCACCCGCTTCGCTGGTGGCGCGTGCCACCTCTTGCGAGGCTGCACTGACACCCACAACAAGCTTTCGCAACTCATCTGTTGTGTGATTAACTGAGTCGGCAATCGCACCAGTAATATCACCGGTAACCGTTGCCTTTACTGTTAGATCTCCGTCAGCCATATCTGCCAACTCATTCATCAAGCGCAAAATCGCCGCTTGATTTGCGCTATTGCTACGCGCAGCCTCTTGCTCTCGGCGACGCGACTCGGCTAGGTAAACGTTGGAAAGTAGCAGCAAGAACAACATCACCAATCCGCCAGACATCCACATCACCAAACTGGTAATGCGATCAGATGAAGACTGCTCGTAACTGCTTACCAATCCTTGCACCACCGCTAGCAACTGGTCGTTTTCTTGCAAAATACGTACGCCTCCTTGATGTGAAGTCAGCACATCACCAGAGTTAGCGGCGATAAAACCAAGCACAAGTTGATAGGTTTCAAACTTCGATTTAAGCATTTGCACACTTGCATCGCCGGCAGGCATCTCATTGAGCAAGGTCTGTGCTGTCGTGGTTTTATCCACAAGGCTAGTCAATTCTTTGGATGAAGAGGAGGCAAGGACTAACTGCACTGAGCCGGCAATTCGCTCGATTAAACGCGCCAAACGCTCGGCACGATCCTTCTGTGCGGGGGGAGCAGTTTCAGCTAGTTGCGATGAAAGTTTAAGCAATTCAGACTCATCTGCAGCTGCCTTCTTCAAAGTTTTCATCAGTGAAGCCGATTTGGCTAAAGTATCTAGGTCGTTTCCGGTGCGCACCCAAAGCTTAAGAAGTTTATCTAGCAACTCACGCGGCCGGCCTTCTGTGGCTGGCAAATTATCGCCACCTTTATTCAACACATTAACAATCGCCGAAAACTCTGCCCGTGTGGTTTCTAAACGATCGAAGGCTTGCGAATCACCGGTAAAACTGGCTGCTGTTTCTTTCGCCAAACGCTGCGACAACATCGACAACTTTGAAGATAGCGCCACATAGCGCGTGCCATAAGCCGCATCTCGTTTATCAAGGAAGGCGGCAATTGCAGTCACAATCAAAAATATCAGCAACAACCCAGACAGCACCATCAATTGCCGATCAAATGACTGTTTGCTTAACCAAGGCAAATAAAACGATTGCTCAGTAGCCGCATTTTTTGTTTTTGGGTCATTGCTCTTTGCTACTTTTTTAGACACGCCGAACGGTAACTTAAAAGCCATTTCTAATCCTTTAGAGTGTTTATTGCACGCCTATATGTAAAAATTCGGGGCGACCCAATAGCTCAACAATATCGAGCTAGCGTTGCGCAAACCCAACACACGAGTCACTAATAGCCCTGCGCTGAAAGCATATTTTTGCCCGAGTAACAGCACTCGCGCGGAACTATCGCATACCGTTATTTCATTGCCTAAAAAAGCCGCCAAATCAGTTACGCTGTAAAGACTACCCCGCACATTGGCTACACCGCAAAACCACGGCTGAGCTGAAGGCACAGGGGTTAGCGTTGGCACGGGCAAAGCTTCGCTAATATCCGCCATATCGACTAACCAGTAATCTTTCCCAGCGACTACACCTAAGGTAGTGACACGATTGGCATCCGAAGTTTGACTCTTGAGTCGATCAAGCACCCCTTGTTGAAATTCGCGCAAACTAAAACGTGAAGACATCGTGTCTAGCTCAGTGCTGCAATTTTGGTGGTGAGTTCAGCCGCATTAATCGGCTTCATGATGTAATCTTTTGCGCCTTGACGCATCCCCCAAATCTTGTCGGTTTCTTGCCCTTTAGTCGTACAAATAATCAACGGAATATGTTGCGTTGCAGGATCTTTAGAAATGGCTCGTGTTGCCTGAAAACCATTAAGCCCAGGCATCACCACATCCATCAAAATCAAATCCGGAAGCTCCGCCTTGGATCGCTCAACAGCTTGGTCACCATCTTCTGCAAACACTACCTGATAGCCTCGTTTACTCAATAACTCACCCAGCACATGTCGCTCAGTGGCTGAGTCATCTACTACCATTACTTTTTTTATTGTCATTTCAAACTTCCTTCCTCTGCTGGGTATGCAAACTTACCGCATCCACTAAGCTTTTTTTAGTAAAAGGTTTAATCAAATACTGGTCTGCCCCTACTAGTTTTCCGCGAGCGCGATCAAACAAACTGTCCTTGCTAGTCAGCATTACAACAGGGGTCTTTTTAAATTCGGGGTGGTTTTTAATCAGGGCACAGGTTTGATAGCCATCTAAACGTGGCATCATGACATCAACAAAAATGATTTGCGGCTTTTGATCAACCACTTTAGATAACGCATCAAAACCGTCTTCTGCCAAAATGACTTGGCATCCAGCTTGAGATAAAAATATCTCCCCGCTACGACGAATAGTGTTGCTGTCATCAATCAACACTACTTTAATGCCCGATAGTGGCAAACTTTCACTCAACCGTATTCTCCCCAAACCGATTTAAATCAATTTCTTACATCGCGAATGCTAACTTATCTGGTCTTTCCTGTCCCGCCCATAACGGCCTATATACTTTTAGCGTTGCCAGAAGCGAGGGGTAAACAAAATCAAAAAGGTGAAAATCTCCAGCCGGCCGATCAGCATAGCTAGGGTACATATCCAAGTTTGAAAATTGCTTAATCCTGCATAGTTACTTGCCGGACCTACTGTGCCCAAGCCGGGACCGCAGTTATTGATCGATGCCAGCACGGCGGTCAACCCCGAGATGAAATCCATCCCACTAATCAACAACATAAAGGTCAGGGTAACGATGGTCATGAAATATAGAAAGATGAAGCCAAGCACCGAAAACACGATGCTATTGGCAACGACTTGCCCGCCGATTTTCATTGGGTTAATCGCCGATGGATGTAGCAATTTAAGGAATTCTCGGCCCGCCTGTTTAAACAACACCAAGGTACGAATCATTTTGATACCACCACCAGTAGAGCCCGCACTAGCCACGGTAGCTGTCAAAAACATCATCCACAACGGTGCAAAAATAGGCCATTGCGCATAATCCACACTTGCATAACCCGAGCTGGTGGCAATTGAAACCAAATTAAAGCTGGCATGACGTAAGGCCACCCAAAAATCGGTGTAAACCGCATTCCACCACAAGAAAAAAGCGATGCCAACACAGCTACCAAGAATAATAACCATGGTTGGCGTGACTTCTGGGTCGGCGCGATAAACAGAAAAACTCTTTGCGCGAATAGCCATAAAGTGTGTGGCAAAGTTTGCCACTGCGATCAACATAAACACGATCAAAACAAATTCAATTAGCGGTGAGTTGAAATAGCCCACACTGGCATCGTGCGTGGAAAAGCCACCCAAGCCCATCGCTGAAAATGCATGACATACCGCATCCAGCCAATTCATACCGGCCAATTTCAGCGAGACAATACACGCTGCCGTGATGCCCAAATACACCAGCCAAAGATTACGTGCGGTTTCAGCTATGCGCGGGGTAAGCGAGGAGTCTTTCATCGGTCCCGGTGTTTCGGCCTTGAACAATTGCCGACCACCGATGCCTAACAATGGCAACACCGCAACCGCCAACACAATAATGCCCAAACCACCCAACCAATTTAGCTCGTGACGCCAAATATTGATCGCAGGAGGCAAATTGTCGAGGCCAACCAGCACGGTTGAGCCTGTAGTAGTTAAACCCGACATCGTTTCAAAATACGCATCCGTAAATGAAAGACCTTCAATCACCAGCAATAAGGGAATCGTGGCAAAAGCCGGCATCGCGGTCCACATGCCAACCACGAGTAAATAGCCATGCCGGATTGACAACTCGCCCTTGTAGCGACGCGTAAACATCCACATCAATAAGCCAAGTGATGCGGTCCAAAGCATCGCAAAGGAGAAGTCTACAAAAACAGTATGATCTGCATAAATCAGCGCAGTAATGATTGGAATAACATATGCCACGCTGAAAACTACAAGCAAAAGTCCCAGCGCATTGATGACGGTAAGCGCGCGTTTCATTTAAAAGAACCCAAGGCTAACTTGGAATAGTTTTTCTACTTTGCTGATCATTTTTTTGTTGATAACAAACACGATCACATGATCGTCAGGCTCAATCATTCGGTCGTGATGACCCATGATAACCTCCCCTTCGCGCACAATGGCACCAATGGTTGCTAGCTCTAAAGCCTCCGCCGCGCCGCGCCGCAAGGAGTGCACTGCCGCCACATCCCCTTGCCGCACATAAGCCAATAACGAGCCGATGGTAACGTGCGCAGGAGATAGCGCGATATCAATTTTTCCTCCTTGCACTAAGCCAACGTAAGCGCTGCGATTGATCAGCCCAATAACCTTTCGTGCGCCCGCTTTTTTTGCCAGCAGCGCAGACATAATGTTGTTCTCGTCATCATTGGTCAGCGCACAAAATACATCGACATCACTGGCACGTTCAGTTTCTAATAAATTCTCGTCCGTGCCGTCTCCATTCAGCACCAAGGTGCTGGTGAATTGCCCGGCCAATTCTTCACAGGCTTTTTTGTTAAACTCAATTAGTTTCACCTGATAATCATCTTCGAGAGACAACGCCAAACGCCGGCCAATGTTGCCACCTCCCACAATCATGATGCGCTTGGCTGGCTTATCCATGCGGCGCAATTCTTTCATGATGGGACGAACATTTTCTGTCGCGGCAATGAAGAAAACCTCATCGCCATCTTCAATGATGGTGCTGCCTTCAGGAATAATGGGACGATCTTGTCGGAATATTGCTGCAACACGCGTATCAATATTCGGCATTTGCGTACGTAAAAACTTAAGCTCGCGCCCAACCAGTGGCCCACCTTCAAAAGCTTTCACCGCAACTAAGGAGACTTTACCCTTAGCAAATTCCAGCACTTGTAGCGCTTCCGGAAATTCAATCAGTTTGCGGATGTAGTCTGTCAAAATTTGTTCAGGACAAATTGAGAAGTCGACACAGAAATTGTCTGTTGAAAATATTTCTGGATGGGCTAGGTAATCAGAAGATCGGATTCGCGCAATTCGTGTGGGCGTGTTAAATAAACTGGCGGCGAGTTTGCAGGCCACCATATTCACCTCATCACTCTGCGTCACTGCCAGCAACATATCGGCATCCGCCAAACCGGCTCTGCGTAGCACACTGGGGTGGGAGGCATTGCCGACAATCGTGCGCAAGTCCAAACGATTTTGCAGTGTATTTAATTTGGCCGCATCGGTATCTACAATAGTGATGTCGTTGGCCTCACTGACTAAACTTTCGGCTACTGTTGAACCAACCTGCCCCGCTCCCAAAATCAAAATCTTCACATCGCACCTCTTATTGGTTTTGCTTCAGCCACGTTTTCCAACTTTGAAACAATTCGCCATCTAGCGAGGCAATTACCGAACGGCTCCATACATCGCCCTGACTGAAATCATCTTGATCCAAACTACAGGCATGGCCGCCTGCTTCTTGCAACACTAACGAACCGGCCGCGTAATCCCACAGCTTCTGGCCACCGTGTAAGTAAACGTCATAACGTCCCGCAGCGGTATAGCACCAGTCCAAGGTGCTAGCGCCAAAATTGCGTTGCGAACAATAGGGTGGGCTGGTGGCTAATTGCTTGACCAGCTTAGGGCTAAGCCGCTTTAAATCGACATTGGCTAGCGCATCAGATAAATTCTTTGCGATATTTCTACCGCTCATTGGCACCCCATTTAGAAATGCACCGCGCCCCAGTTCTGCGGCAAAAGTTTCTTTGGCCACCGGATCATAAACAACGCCGAGCGTACTTTTACCCTCTCGCACGAGCGCAACCGACACCGCAAAATAAGGTAAACCGCGCACAAAATTAGTGGTGCCATCAATCGGGTCGATACACCAGACGCCTTGCGCACCTTCTATCCACAGAGCTGACTGCTCTTTTTGGCTCATCTCTTCGCCAATCACCGGCACATTTAGAATAGCTTGTAACTTGCGGCTCAGCGCCGCTTGGGCGGCCAGATCGGCATCGGTGCACAAGCTGCCGTCATCCTTGTGTTGCATGGCAACTTTCATGTAGCGCGGCATAATCTCTTCTGCCGCGACCAACTTCACGGCTGCGATCACCGCTTTCAACATGGCACTTTGTCCAGGTTTACGAATCATGCGGATTCTTTCCATTTAATTGAGCAGCCCATACTCGCGATTTGCTCGCGCGGTCCATGTCCAGTTTGTGCCACTTGCAGCATGGCATTAAATAAATCACGCGGCGCATCAGCCGCCGCTTCTTTGCGTGAAGCATCTAAGCGGCCACGATATTGCAACTCCATTTGGGCATTAAAACCAAAAAAATCAGGGGTGCAAACCGCACCGTAATCTTTAGCAATCTGTTGAGTTTCGTCCCATACGTAGGGAAAAGGATAGTCATATTGCAGGGCAATCAACTTCATATTATCAAACGAATCCTCTGCGTAATCGGCAGGGTCGTTGGACATAATGGCGATACTGTTGATGCCATGCTGTTGTAGCTCCCGTACATCACGAATAATGCGATCACGGATTGATTTCACATAGGGGCAATGGTTGCAAATGAACATGACTAATAAGCCATTTTTGCCACGAGCGTTTTCTAGGGTGTAGCGCTTACCGTCAATGCCGAGCAAATTAAAAGGGCGCGCCTTCCAACCAAAATCGCAGAGGGGCGGTTGCAAACTGACCATTTATCTCTCCTAAAATCACAAAATTTTTGAGCGCCGTTATATTATCACGGGCAATCATCCTTACCGAACTTAGCCATGTCTGCTCCCCGCTTCTATTGCCCCCCACCGTTGCCGCTTAGCACCAATTATGAGCTGCCAGCGGCTGCGGCACATCACGCCAGCCGCGTATTACGTTTGCGCGTAGGTGATGCGGTGCAAATTTTTGATGGGCTTGGCAATGCACTTGATGCCACTATCAATGAGAGCGCCGGCAAACGCGTTATTCTCGGCAACCTACAAACTTGCATGGTTCAGCCAGAGTCTGGGTTACGAATTCTGTTGGCACAGGCTATGTGTAGTAGTGACAAGATGGATTGGATTGTGCAGAAAGCGACCGAGCTCGGGGTCAGCGAAATCTTGCCGGTACAAGCCCAACGTAGTGTTGCCAAGCTTTCCGGCGCCCGCGCAGAAAAGCGCACAGAACATTGGCGTAGCGTGGCGATCTCTGCCTGCGAGCAATGTGGACGCAACACCCTGCCTCTTATTCACGCTCCTCAAGAGCTGGAGGCTTGGCTTGTTGCTATGCGGACAACGAATAGCAGCAAATATATTTTGCTGCCTGGAGGCGCAACCCAACTGCGTGCCCAACTAAAGCCTGAGACAAACGTAACTTTGGTTATTGGTCCTGAGGGTGGATTTACTACCGATGAGTCCAATGTTGCACAGCAAATGGGCTTTATCCCTATCTTGTTGGGTCCACGTGTTTTGCGCACCGAGACAGCTGCGATCGCCGCAGTGAGTGCAATTCAAACACTATGGGGAGACTTTGCATGATCTTGCTCACAAATAAAGCACGTGAGTAAAGCCACTAAGATTTGGCTCCTTACCTTAACCATCCTCTTTGCAGTGTTTGGCTCGTATTTCTATCAACGCCCTGCCGAACAACAAATTCGCATTTCAAGCAATCCATGGGTTGGTTTCACTCCGTTCATTTATGCACAAGAAAAAGGCTGGCTTAATGTCACGCCATTTAGATTTTCGTGGCTCGTTGATCTTACTGAGAATGCCCGTTTGTATGAGGGGGGGTTCACCAAAGGCTTTACTGCAACCCAGTATGAGCTTTTGCATTTCGAAGATTATCGGCACATCAAGCCAATTTTCTTAATCGATCGCTCTGCCGGCGCTGATGGGATTTTGTCCAACCATTCTCTCGACGAGTTACGAAAGATACGTGGCGAGATTTTGGTTTATCTTGAATTAGGCTCTCTCAATCAAGACTTATTTAATGCATTTGTAAAAGAAAATGGCCTTGAAGGTATTTCGTTTACTTTTCGAAATGTCTCACAAAAAACTATGGCACAACTTGACGCAAAAGGCCCACCGTCTATCGTCATTTCATATGCGCCCTATATGAGCCACCTGCTCAATCACGGTTTTGTGAAGGTCGCATCAACGCAAACCTTGAAATCAGTTTTTGTAATCGACGCGTTGTTTGTTAATGAGGATGTTATTAAAGGTCGAGAAGAAGATTTGCAAAGGCTAAGAAACATCTTTGATCTTGCGCACAATCGCTTAACCACTGATCCACATGAATTTTACAACGTCATTCGGAGTTATTTGGAAGGCCAATCATTTGAGGAGTTTATGGCTTCCGTATCACAAATCGAATGGCTAAATCGTGCCGATCCGACGCCCTATATTCAGCAACTTCAAAAGCAAAACATTTCTACCCAGCAGATGTTGCCATAAATAATTTATCGCAACCGTTTCGCTTGCTCTAAATCCTCGGGCGTATCTAAATCGAAAAAACTCCGTAATTGTGGGTCTGCCTGCTGCAACGAGACTGCCTCCACATAAGCCGTATTCAGCTTTGCAATCACGCTACGTAAACTATGTTTCGCAGATGGGTCTTGCAATACATTACTAATTTGCTGGATAGCACTTTTTTCATAGAAAGCTGCCATCGGTTGAGGGTGCCCTTGCACTAGCGGCACTATTGCTTGATGACCCTGACGTAGCGAGGCCAGATATTCGACTACAGCAATCGTAATGAAAGGCATGTCGCAAGCAACTAAAAAGATCCAGGGTGTATTAGCGGCTTCCAATCCTGCTAATACTCCACTCAGAGGGCCATGATGTTCTGGGCTATCACAAATTTGCCGCTGTGAAATTTCTGGCCTGGGCTCGCGCACACTGATCAACACCTCGGCAAAAATCGGCTGTAGGGTGCTTATCACTGTTTGCAAGAGTGTTTTTTCACCTAGCACCAAACTAGCTTTATCTTGCCCCATACGGCTAGACTGACCGCCCGCGAGAATGACCGCCGTGCAATCTGCAATCATTCGCGTTCAAGCATAAATTGCATAATGCCTTGAATATCTTCGAGGCCGAAGTGCGGCAGTGTCGGGTAAATCTCATCCATGTCGGATACGATGGCGATCAGGCCATCTTCAAGTGCACAGCGTGGCGGCTTACCGCACTCTCGACGCATGATTTCGATCTTTGCTCCTCCGTCTAGAGAAAAGCCTTCCGCCAACACCATGTCTACTTCACCTAAATAGCGTTGCGCCAAGTCTTCAGGGGCTTTACTGCATGGAACATCGGCCACTAATTGCAACTGATCACCGCTAACCAACATGCTCATTGCTGCCCCTGCTACTTTATAGCGATGGCTATCTTTGCCCGGCGTATCAAATTGCACTTGGTGATGGGCATGTTTGATGGTGGCAACCTTAATCCCGTGCGCAGTTAATTCACGGATAAGTTTTTCCACCAGCGTGGTTTTACCGGAACCAGAATGACCGACAATTGAAAAAACTTTAGGCTGCATCTTCATCTTAGGGGTGTGGTACTACCCATGCATCGCCCTGTGGCGTAGTTTCTTTTTTCCAGATCGGCACACGTTGCTTTAATTCGTCGATCATCCAGCGACAGGCTTCCAGTGCAGCTACGCGATGCTCAGCGCCTGCGGCGATAAACACGATGTTGTCGCCGCCCTTTACTGTGCCGATTCGGTGCACGATACGTGCATCAAGCAATTGATATTTCTCGATAGCGTCGGTACGGAGTTTTTGCATTTCAGAGAGTGCCATGGGGCCATACGCATCAAAACTGATTTCCGCAACTTCACGTCCCTCGGAAAAGTCGCGCGCGCATCCCAAAAACGTGCCGATGCCACCCATGCGCTTGGAGCTACCTTTTAGCGCAGCAATTTCTTCGTCTTGAGAAAAATCTTCTAGTTGAACACGAACGGCGTCTTTCATTTCAACCTCCAGAAAACTTAGCCATAAACGCCACTTCTGCGCCATCGCTCAATACCACCGACATATCGCGCGCGTGTTCGCCATTGAGTGCCACCATACTGACCAAATCAAACGCTTGTGGATATTTTGCCGCGCAGTCATCGCGCAAATCTTGCAGTCGCATGCCCGATCTATATTCAGCGTGCACTGAGCTGCCACCCACACGCTCTGCTATCGGCCCAAAAAACAGCACCTTGATCATTTACTATCTCCGCGTTTCCACACACCGCTTTTGCCACCGCGTTTTTCTTCCAGCTGCACGTTTTCGATACGCATGCCTCGATCAATCGCTTTGCACATATCGTAGATGGTGAGTAGTGCCACATTGGCCGCACACAACGCCTCCATCTCGACACCGGTTTGCCCCACGCAGGTTGCACTGGCAATTACTTTGATACCGACACAACCCTCTTTATCTGGCTCAACAATCTCACTGAAATTCACATCCACACCAGACAACATAATGGTATGACACATCGGAATAATGTCCGGTGTGCGTTTTGCGGCCATCACGGCACCGACATCCGCCACTGTCAACACATCGCCCTTGGCAATTTTGCCACCACGAATACGCTCCAATGTTGCCAGTTGCATACGCAACACCCCGCTAGCGATGGCGACGCGGGTTGTTTCAGATTTTGCCGAAACATCCACCATGCGCGCTCGGCCGGTCTCAGAAAAATGGGTCAACTCATTCATTAACTTATCCTAAAAAATTTTGCGCGAAGTTTACCAGACTACGATTGCCTAGTTGGGAATGGTAAGTTGGGTAATGGTATAGTGATTGCAAAGAAACTATTGTCGCCGTGAACCCCATGAACGATCATCAATTACTACGCTATAGCCGCCACATCTTGCTTGAAGAGATTGGCGTTGAGGGACAGCAACGTCTTCTCGATGCCAATGCTCTAATCATCGGCTTGGGGGGCTTGGGTTCACCTGTTGCCCTTTATCTTGCGTCCAGTGGCATCGGGCGCCTCACCCTTTGCGATCACGACACCGTTGATTTCAGCAATCTTCAACGGCAAATTGTTCATCGCACCGCATCTATCGGCCAACCCAAAGTGGCTTCTGCCTGCGCCACCTTGCATGAGATCAACCCAGAGGTGGAATGTGTTGCGTTGCCGATTCGTGCTGATGAAATCAAACTCCGTGAATTGATTGCACAAGCGGACGTCGTAATCGATTGTAGTGACAATTTTGACACACGCTATGCGGTTAATCGCGTCTGCTTTGATTTGCACAAACCCTTAGTATCGGGTGCTGCGGTGCAATTTCACGGTCAGATTTCAGTTTACGATTTCCGCAAAGAAAATTCGCCTTGCTACAACTGCCTTTTTCCCGAAGACCTTGTCAGCGCAGAATTACGCTGTGCTACCACCGGCGTGTTCGCCCCATTAGTTGGCATCATCGGCACGATGCAAGCCGCCGAAGCGCTGAAATTGCTGATGGGCATTGATCAAGGACTGAGCGGCAGGCTAATTAATCTTAATGCCCTCGATATGAATATCCTGCAAACACGCTCGAGTCGCGACCCGAGTTGCTGCGTTTGCAGCACAAAAAAATAGACCGGCTTACGCCGGTCCACTTCTCATAGCTAAAAGCGTTGATTACTTCTTAGTGCCGTTCACAACAGCCTTAAGTGTAGCGCCTGCTTTGAATGCTGGCTGCTTAGAAGCTTTGATCTTCAATTCAGCGCCAGTCTTTGGATTGCGGCCTGTACGAGCAGCGCGCTTACGCACTTCAAATGTACCAAAGCCAACGAGAGCGAGTTTGTCGCCTTTTTTCAGAACGCTAGTGATGATGTCGATTAGACCAGCGATGTTGCGATCAGCATCAGCTTTAGTGCTGTCTGTCTTCTTTGCCAATGCTTCGATAAGTTCTTTACGATTCATGTGTTATCCCCTGTAGGTGGTTTGTGAATTAGTGCTGCGACCGTGATTGTTGTTGATATTTCATTTGCTGGCAAGGGGTTTGGGGCTTTTAATTATTATTAATTTCCTCATGTAATAATCAGAAAACACCTTTTCCATCGTATTGCTCAGGCTCAGCTGCCACGCCCTTTCTAAAAGAGCCCCACTTTACAGAAAGTGTTTAATGCCTTGTTTATATTGAAATATAGTAGCCTGTGGCGACAAAATAAAAACATTCTAGAGCTGATAAATTATTGTCTTCCCGCTGGCCAAAATCAATCACCGTTAGGTAGTGATTTGGAAAACTACTAAAGTTCTGAAATATTTTTGTAAACGCGAACCGCGAACTAGACTCTTGATAGGAGTGAATTATTGCGGCATTATGATCCGCACCTTAACTACACAGTTGAAATCTAAATATGGGACTATTTGATTG
>JFJP01037350.1_pt1 | contig 48345 bp, 32 predicted proteins | sample 431651 | NCBI WGS metagenome assembly JFJP01 (sample SAMN02602958, study PRJNA72255) | Microbial mat metagenome, whole genome shotgun sequencing project. | biome: fresh water; feature: sink hole; material: water; isolation source: purple microbial (photo- and chemosynthetic) mats found in... | reverse complement strand
CATGATATTCTGCCGTTGGCATTTCAACTGCACTGTACCATGGATTACCAAATACATAGATGTAAGGTGGCTCGTATGGATTCGGTGCCCACGACAAATCTATTTCCCAGTTTATATCTTGTTTAAGTATTTTCCATTGTTCTGGATTTGATCTACGTAGCAAGTAAATTGGATCGTGATAATGATCAACTTGCATATCTAATGTTGAATTTACTAGCTTAACTTCGCTATTTTCAAACTGTGAATACACTGGAAATATATGTGTTTGATGCTCTTCCCAAATTGGGGGCACCCACGTAAAATTAAAATCGCCAAGAGCAGTTTTCCTACCAAATTGTGATATAAACCAAAAAAACTTAGTCTTTGATTTTGCACTAGCGTCAGATATTGATGCTGCAAATTGTTCATGCGGAAAGAGGTATGGTTTTTCACCGTCGTAAAATATATCAAACATAGTTATAAATACTTATTATACTGAAACTTTACAATGAAATTCATAACTCTATTTTTGTCTCTTTTACTCTCTACGACATCATTTGCTTCTGATGGGTGCAAGTCAATGTACCCACACGGTAAACCAATGGTTACAACTACCGAGGAAATTACTTATTTGTGCAGGAAAATGTATGTAGTTGAACATTCACCATCTAGGCACACGGCGTACTGGGCTGCCGAGCGACTTGACGGAACTACAATAAACGTAGCAGCTACTAGGGTAAATGCATTTAGGGCTGATCCAGATTTACCTAAAATGGAAGCAGCCGATGTTGCTGATTATGTAGGAACTAGTTACGATAAGGGACATTTGGCGCCAGTAGGCAATATGCATGCTGACACAACTGCAATGCTCGAAAGCTTTTATCTGTCCAACATGGTCCCGCAACACCCACTGAATAACAGAATTGGTTGGAAGATAATTGAAGGATTTGTTAGAGAAATTGCAATGGCTCGTGGTGAGTTATTTGTATTCACTGGCCCAAAGTTGCAATACCAACTCATTTATATAAAATTGTATATGACCCAAAAACAAACGCAAGTTTATCATTTTTAACCCTTAATTATCCGTTTTACCAGAAAGATATACCATCTGCTATCTCAACAATCTCAACTATAGAGAAGATGTCTAAGATAAAATTTTTCCCAACTGCTAAAGAACCTATCAAAGAATCAACGCAGATGTGGACTGCAAAATCTAACTAAACACCTTTACGTTGTATTCAGTCTGAAATCTGTCAGCGTCAGCACGATCATTTACCATTGGCTCTCCGCGAATATTTAATGATGTGTTAAGTAACATTGGACATCCAGTTAAAGCAAACCATTGCTCAAGCAATTGTCTAATACCAGATTTGCAATCTTTTGCTACAGTTTGAACTCTTGACGTTCCATCAACATGAATAATAGCAGGGAATAATGTTGGCTGCAAACATTTTGCAGTAGTTTGCATAAAAGGACTTGCGCTCCAGGCCTTAGGCATCACAAAATACGATGCTGCATGCTCTTCAAGGATCACTGGAGCAAACGGCCTAAACATCTGTCTACGTTTAATTACATTTACTTTATCCTTAATGTCTTTACCTCTTGGGTCAGCAAGAAGACTTCGATTGCCTAAGGCACGTGGACCAAATTCTGCTCTACCGCTTGCTACTCCAGCAATGCTAGTTGTTAACAATTCTTGAATTATATCTTCCACTGGATACTTCCCAGGAATATCAGTGCCAAGGTACGGACCATCCCAATGCAATTTCTTTTTGTAAACCATTGCCGCAGCACCTAAGCTACTACCAGCGTCTCCTGGATTAGGCATTATCCACACGTTGTCAAACCAGTTTCCAAGATTTCTGTTAGCTGAACAATTTAATGCAACTCCGCCAGTGTATACTAAATTGCTACTCCATTTAAATTTAGCAGCCTTAAACATTATATTGTTAATTAGCATTTCAGTTAATAACTGAGTAGAAGATGCAATGTTAAAATTGTTTGCTGTTTGAGATACTTCATTGTTATCAAGATAATTATCATCAACACCACAGTGAAGATTGTGTGTAAACTCAGCATTGAATGAATCTTGAATTTGCTCGTCTAGCAATCTTTTATAGTAAGATGATAGACCATATCCAGCCATTCCCATCAATATGTATTCTTCGTCAAGTGGTCGCAAACCAACTCGTTTAGTCATTGCACTGTAAAATAATCCAATACTGTGTGGGTATCGTTGCTTCCACAATGTCTTGTAAACTGCATTACCTGCGCTGTCATATTCTGCGCCAAAGATACTAATTGTATCCCATTCACCAATTGCATCAATTGTTACTACTGTTGCTTTATTAAATGGACTAGTTTGAAAAGATGCCGCAGCATGAGACAAATGATGAGTTTGATGAACAAATTTTGTTGTTTCAGGAAAAACAAAATTTGGGAATCTAGAATTTAAATATTTGTTAACAGTTAAGTTATCAGTATTAAAAGCATCTCTATATTGACCAGCATAAAGTTGCCGTGTTTTCTTTAACCATGGTCTCTCGTAATACGACACAACTTCTGGCATGCCATATGTTAACGCGTCTTTTAATATACCGTCTGACAAATGTGTGTCGTGTTTTGTTTTACTATATCGTTCGCTGTGCCCAGCGAACAGTATTGCATCATTTTTAATAACACTTATTGCAGCGTCGTGAAACCCTGCACTTATTCCTATTATTTTCATTTGTAGATAAATGGATCATGCTTTCTAATTTCTTTAAGTCGTTTTCTATATTGTAATTCCATTTTTATTTTTGTAAATATTGATTTAATCCAGCTCATATTTTTAAAGTCCTTTTTTTCTTAATGCATCAGCTAAAATTACTGCGTATTCGTCGTGCACAATTTTGCTAGGGTGCCCGTAACCACACATTCTTCCTTCAGCTGGCGGCCAACCCATTACTCCCATCAGCGTCTCGTGCGTTGGTACTAAATGCTGGATTTCATCTATTATAGACTTAAACAATGGGAGATACGAGAAGTTAGAATACTCTAGTCCATTAAATGTGCTTTGCAGCAAGTTGCCTTTAAATGTTGGTTGTAAAAATATTGTGTATCCATGTTCTAACGACCAAGATTTTAAAAACAATAAATTTCTTAAAAAAAACCAATCTATGTTTAACTGATTATTTGCAAGTAAAAAATGTTTGCTAATCTCTTTACTTGCTTCACCTACGTGATTGGCGTTTAACACTATAGAGTCTGCTTGAAATTCAGACAACCGAGAAGTATCAAATAATAATGATCTAAATTGTGTAGTAATACCTAACACAATAATATTTGATACCGGGGTAATAATTTTGGCATTATGGTGATACAAAATTTTCAAAAGGCTTGCTTCTAAGGATTCGCCACCAAATGCAAAATTTTTATATTGTAAATTAAGCATTGATGAAGTAGTTGCACCATATGCCATAGTTTTCCCTAAATTAGAGACTGAAGTTTTAAAATTGTCTTTATTGTAAAAAATTTGAAAATTTGTTACGTCTTTTTTTATTTTATTACACTCAGCAAAAGTAATCCCTAACACAATATGATCTGCAAGTTCAGACCCAGCAGTGTTTGAACATCCATAAAAAGTTAAAATTTTAGTCATAATAGATGATGAAAATTATGGTCAACGTTGCTCTCATTACACACTTTATTTAGTTCAATGACAAATTTTGGAAAAGTTGGGTGCGATGGGTCAAACACTTGTAATTTTCTAAACGCTAATTTATCATATGTTCCCCAATTATCTATTTTTCTGTATGTGAAAAACACATTCTTACCTGACCCTTTAGTTATTTGTGAAATTACGTCGTACATAATTCTCATTTCGTTGAAATTAAGTTCACTCACTACCATTGAGAATTCAATTCTCTGTACCGATGTAGTAATTAAAAATCTAATATTATCCAATAATTGATCCCAATTTCCACGTAACCTTGTTATATTTTCGTATGTTAATTTTGTGCCGGCATCTAAGCTAATACGAATTTCGTCAATAAAATGTCTTGCGTTTAACGAATTCCACATTTTTTCAGTTAGTAGCAACCCATTGGTGATTAAAGTAATACCGTTAAGAGTTGGGTATTTATTTGCATCAAAGTTAATTAGATAGTTTCGAAATACTTTAGAAAATAAAGGATCACCTGACCCAGATAAATTAATACGCTTCAAAGTTGACGCATACGTTAGCTCAAACTCATGCAATGTAGTATTGAGTATTGGTATAAGCGAGTCATTATTTAAAATTATTTCTGTTCTACACGATGGACATTCTAAATTGCAGCTTTGGTCAAAATTTAAGTATGCAACAATGATATTAGTTATATTAATTTTACCTAAATCTTCAATTGGGGCAAATATTTGGTAATCAACTTCACCAGTTCCTATAAGTTTGTTTAAAGACGGGCAATGTTTTTTATCGCAGAGTGAATACGACCCATTACTAACTGATTCTTTCATCTCTTCGACGTCGTCAGCAGTTGTAAGCGGGAATTTACTCCAACAGCAAGCATAGGTACCATCGTATCTAATTTCAACTGTATCAAACGGTCGAGTGCACACAAATTGTGAAAGTTTATTTTGATTACTATTCATTTGACTTTATTTTGTTGTTTTAATACAAACCCATTGACTTTTCGGTAAGAATTAACTATAATAACACTATCGCAACAAAACAGGAAAGAAGGATTCAATGGGTAACCTATTTATTAACAAAAAAGCACATGCTATTTCTTTTGCAATCGCGGCAGCATTTGGGTTAACTGCGTGTGGGTTAACTGCGTGTGGTGGTGGTGGTGGTGGGTCTACTACAACATCACCCACTCCTAGCAACCCGCCATCTGCAAACGCACCAACAGTCTCCGTCACTGTCTCCCAGCCAAAAACAACTGTCAACACGCCAGTGACTGTTACATGGTCCTCCACCAACGCCACATCGTGCACTGGGTTGGATGCGATGACTGCTGGGGTTAAGGCAACGAGTGGCAGTGCAACGATCACGCCAACTGCTGGCGGGCAATACACATACACGATCAGTTGCGATGGTGCGGGTGGCACTGCGAAACAGAGTGCTGCGTTGGTTGTGCCAATGCCAGTTAAATCCTCAAGTTACGCCAATGCTAAGGAAACAGGGCTTGCCCCGTTTCATGTTCCTGTATTGCCCAACGTCTCTGGTTCTGGTGCACATGCCTATGCAGTAGCAGACTTTCAGCAAAACGGCACTTACTCTTTGCTCGTATCTCCAAACGGCGATGGTGCTTGGCCGCAAGATCCCAAAAATTATGGCAAGGTAGGTAGCCTTAAATTCTTCTCACGCGCAAGCGAGCAAAGCGAGTGGGTTGATGTGACAAGCACTTTGTTGAAAGATGCCACTGGCTGTTTAAGCACACGCAAGGTTGTAGTCGCTGACTTTAATGGTGACAGCAAACCAGATGCATTTGTATCTTGTATTGGTATGGACCTTTGGCCAATTCCAGCTGGACAGCGTCCAATGGAACAACCACGCATGTTGCTAAGTCAAGCAGATGGCACATACAAAAATGTATTAATGGACTTTTACTGCTTCTGCCACAGTGCAAGTGCAGCAGAGCTGAACAACAAGGGTTATGCAGACTTAGTAGTCACTGACTTTAATGCTGGTAATCCAACTGGATACTATGATCAGCTAGGTGTTAAACATCAAGACTTGTTTTTCCTAACCAATAACAAGGATGGAACATTTACAAAATCACAAGCTAACTTGCCAGCATTGGCTAAAGACGGCAAGCCACTCTCAACAGAATTTATTGACTTTAATGGCGATGGCAAGTTTGATTGGTGGATAGCTGGTGAACGAACTTTGAATGCAATTCTCTACAACAATGGCGGTAATAGATTTGATCTTACAACACCCACAATGTTGCCAATGAGTGCATTTCCATTAAACCCAGTATATGGATTGGCGTTGGATATATTGGTCAAGGACGGTTACATTTACCAATCTGCTTACTCTCTAGACTTTAATGGAATGGCAATAGTAAAAACTAATTTTGCATTGCTTACTTCAACACTGCTTTACGAACATGTTGGGGTGTACCCAGAAAGTGGTGTCCCGCACGAAACATGGTTGTTGAATAGAACGACAACTGAACTACGCGATAGTTGGTTCCCATGGATTCAGTTTTACAACGGCACAATCCGCTCCGTTGATACACAGTTTAGTAGCGTTGAAGTGCCACTGTAATATAAGCACGTTACAGTAAATGAAATGGGCGATGGCAAATCGCCCATTTCAATGATTAGAAATCTGTAGTCTTAATTATATTTTACTATTTGATATAATTTTGTAAAATTCAGGGAAAGTAGTTGCATAATTTTCGTTCCATCTTGTATCCAAGTACGTTGCCCGGTCAATAAATTTTTCCCACTTTTCTGTGTTTGGCGTTGAGTGCTCTAGCATATTAATTACATTATCAATTTGTGTTATACTATGTTGGTGAATTAGCCCTTGCTTTATCTTTTGATATTTTGCAATAATTGCTAATTTAATGTCAGTTGGTATTATTCCAATAGCCAAGAAGTCAGGAGTTGATACAAAATTAAACGATGTATACAAATTAAGTTTTTCAAAATATTCAATTACATCCGCAGCATAATACACGTTGTAAGTGCTAACAGTGCAACATATCCAAACTGTAAATTTGTTTGGTAACCTCAAATTTGCAAATTTTAAAATATTAGTAAGAACACTATCCCACTCAGCATTTTTCCTGATGTAGTTAAACTGGTCAGACAGTCCATCAATTGACAGGCTAACCACTACTTCCTTAAATTGCTGTAAAATATTTATTTTATGCTCATCGTAAATTGTAGCATTAGTGTTTAGCATTACTGTTTGATTCTTCGCAGCACCAATGTCAACTAAGTGTTGCAAAATTTCCCATTGCTGTTCTATCATAAATGGCTCGCCACCAAATAAATCAATTTTTTCTAATGTTTCAAAACTCACTTTAAGCGATTCCACAAGAGCTGGAGATATACTAGTTGACCTGTATTTTTTCATCTCCCCAATAACAATTTCTTTTATTTCTGGCAAAACATTTTCACTATGACTATACTCAATCCATTCCTTTTCCCACTGCACTGAACTATAAGGGGAGCAAGTCCTGCATTTTAAATTACATGTAGACCCCAAATTCATTTCAACATATTTTAAATCAGTAGTACCACTTGCAATTATGTCAGACATCGACTCGTTGTCGTACATTCTTTTGCTAACTATACCACTTTCTTCTTTAACCCAGCACGAGGAGCATGCGCTATGTTTAACACCGTTATCCAATGCAGTTCGAATCTCAGTAGGAACTTCACTGTTTAAAATTGTAGTAAGTGGTGTTGAATCAAGTAGTAATTTTTTACCAGACGAGTCCACGAAATCAGAAGTCATTAAACAACAAAACCTTACTGATCGATCACTTGCAATACGAGCACTATTATGCGTATTAACACAATATGTTCCTTTTGATAATTTTAATCGCCTAACTAATTGTTTGCCCCAGTCTGACCAATTATCAAATGATATGTTATGGCTTAGTTTGATTTCGTCTAGTTTATGCAACAAGCTATCAACCATCAGTTGGTCTGGCTCCTTAGAGTAAATCCAAGTTGGAATTTGCGATATTGTTTCAAGCCATTTAAACTTTTTGAGCAATTCAACTACCACAGGGTCTTTTAATCCAGCTGCAACATTTTCAACAATTTCTTTTTTCGCCCAATTTGGAAGAATGGTAGGAGAGTGGTAATCTCCAACTACCATATTAAAAAACAAATTAGTAACTTGATCAGTGTACCCCTTAGAGTGCAAATACAGCAAAAAGTCACATATATGGTAAATGTTGTACACACTTACTACACTAACAATTGATACTTTAAATTTTTTGTGAGATAGAATACGTTCAAAATTTCTAAATAACTCATCAGAATTTGTATTTTTTCTAATGTGCTCTAATCCTTTACCAAAGTAGTCTATGCTGCATAATATCTCAACGTCATCAAATTGTGATAACGCTTCTAAATAGTCAAAGGACTTAAACGTTGTAGTAGTTAAATTAGTGTTAAATGTAAGTCGAGTATTAAATTTTTTCTGTGAAATTAACGTAGTTAACAACTCATAATTTTCTTTGTGTAAAAAAGGTTCGCCACCAGCAATGTAAATACGTGACACTGAGTTAAGATTAGGCTTTATTTCATCTTCAAAAAAGTTAGGTTTTTTATTAGACAACGAAATAATATGATCTGCATTTACAACCCCAGTTTTCTTTAACTCTATTAAATATTCAGCAGGTAAGCCATGACGCTTTGCTAATTTGCTGCTTAATTGTCCCCCGCAAGTGTTGCACTCCAGGTTGCATAAATTGCTAAATCGCATATCAAGATAAGTTATAGGTATATCACCTAAACTTCCATCAGAGTTTAACTGGCTAGCAGAAATACCTCTAGTTATTGATTCATCCGACGTTAAATCAGTGCGTGTACTACGGTTAAGAATTGACTCATGTTCATAGCATACTTTGCAAGCTGGGACTTCCTCGCCATTCATCATTCGTCGGCGAATTTCAATCATTTTTTCATTATTGCGAACTTCAGTGACTGAATGAGTTGCTAAATTACCAACATCCATTTTAGTGTCTGACAAAGATATACAACATGGGTATACTTTGCCATCTGGGTTTAAGTACAAATGCACCCATGGTAAAATGCAAAACGTTTTCGAAATTTTTAAAAATTCACTCATGTAAAAGACCTTTATATTCTGGAAATATTTGATTAAAATTTTCAGCACGGACAATATCTAGTTCACGTGTAATTTTTGAAAATTCTGGTATATGCTCAGTATGCTCACTTGTTAAGTATGCACACAAATTTTTAAAATTGTCTATTACTTTAGATTTTACTTTGTTAGAATTACACCACTCTAAATGTGTATTAATTTTGCTAACTATTTCACTTGCAATGCTGCTTGGAAGAATTTTGCAACTGTAATAATGTGGATGTAATAATACATTGAACAAAAATAGTGTGTTACTAGATGCAAGATTATTTTCAATTAAATACTTGTGCATATCAGTGATATGATATGCATTAAACACACTCACTGTTGGACTATAGAAAAAATCAAAATTTGATTGTTCTTTAAACTTAACGAATTTTGCTAAATTACGTTCAGTAGTTTCCCACCGAGTCCCTTTTCTTATATACTCGGCCCTATCACCGACTGCGTCTATACTTACACCAACTGTAACAAATTTAAACTTACTCCACAATGCAAGAATATCATTGCCTTTGTAGTTTATAATGCTTACATTTGAATTGTACGTTAACGTTATTTTGCTTGCTACGCCCATTTTAATCAACTTGTTTAGTAAATCAAAATGTTCAGGCATAATCAATGGCTCACCACCAGCAAAATAAATTTTCTCAACGTGTTGATATTGTTCCATCAATGGATCTGGTATATTCTCGGGGATGGCATGGATTTTTGTTATTGGCAATTTCAACTCTTCTCCCCACGACGTACTAAAAATTGATCCGCAAGACCTACATTTATAATTGCACAAATTACTAAATCGTATATCCCATGACTTAATAATAGGTGCAACCGATCCATCAGCGTTAGTTGCTGCTACTAGTTGATTAGTTTGTGCCGCGAAATCTATATTTGCTCCTTCTCGAGCACTTGAAAATCCAGCACTTTCCCTTGAATAACAGCTAGCACAGGCGTCTGGACGCGGAGTTCCGGATAGCATGTCTAACCGTAATTGCTTCATGTAGTCACTGTTGAATAAATCTTCCAATGATGAATCTTTAATATATCCAAGCCGAGTTTTTCCTTCTGGCGTCCATCCAACGCAACACGGGAAAACATCCCCTTGTGTATTTAGATGTAAATGGATCCACGGATAAATGCAAAAAGTCTTAGGTAGCGTTATCATTGTTACACTTTATAAAAAAATTAGATAGTTCTGGGAACACAGATCCCCAACTAGTTCCACGCCTGTAGTCATGCTCGTTTACAAATCTATAAAAATCATTTCTATTAGTTGTTAACTCTTCACCAACATACTGATTTTCAATGGCCCATTGATGAGTTCTTTGCAATTGCAGCATTTCAACTGTAGAAAACCGATCAAGTCTTGAATCATCAGTCTTAGATTTCATATATTCAAGGCTTTCTTTCATCTTATCAAAAAACCATTGGTCCGCAATGCGGCATGTTAAATGCGGTGGTTCAAGCATATATGGTGTATCAAAAAATATCCGTTGTCCAATTGCTGACTCCTTATTATATTTTTCCCTAAGCTCTATAATTTTATCTAGTAACTCATTGAAATTTGGAATAGACAATAAGCAAAAGGTTATCATAATACTAACTTTTGAATTTGGGACTTCGGTCAACAATCTATGTAAATTCTTTTCAAATCTGTGCAAGTCTAAACCATTCCTAATCCATTCTGCTTGTTTCCCCCATGTATCTATACTTGTATAAATTTGCGTACTTTTAAGTTTTCTGTTAACTGTCAAATCAGTTAAACTGTTCAAAAAATTATCTATTAGTTTATCTGGTACCGACAAATTACTATTGACAGAAAACTCCAAATCTGTGCGCGGATTTTCACGAATGTAGTTAACCATCTTTAAGAAATTCTTGCTTAATAACGGCTCACCGCCAGTTACCCGCAATACTTTTAGATAAGGATACGCAGATGGGAACCATTCCCAAAATGCAGCAATGTATGGGTTACTGTCCTCGTGCCTATAAAATTGCCCAGGATGATTTATTGCATCATTACCATATTGACTATAATTTGCATGATTTTTTAACGGATACAACCCATGCACTTCTGTTTCTGACATCCATTTAGAACTGGCCATTGGCGAGCAATAGCTGCACTTCATTTGACACTCATTGCTAAAACATAATTCTAAATATCTAGGATATACATTTGTATCCCATGACATTATTGAAGTTTCAGTGAGCAAGTCACGTGCCCAATCTTCATTTGATCTCAAATACCGATCACTTATTTTTTGATCTTCTGGCACACCTTTAAGATCTTCTATATCCCAACAATATGAACACTCCTCTGGGCGTTTACCCTCAAGCATATCTTTACGCTGTAATTTTTTCCACTTAGTATTATGCAACGCCATTGGCGATTCAGCCAATTCGTCAAGTGGAATTTTATGCAATTTAGGATGATAACAACTATGAGTTTGACCAGTGTGTAGATGCATGCTTACTTGATACCACTTAGCCAAGCAAAACCCACTGCCAACTTGATTTAAAGAATCTTTAATTTTAATTATAGATTTAACGTAAGAGTTTGTCATGTGTACTTTACTTAACCAGATACGATAGGGTGGGGAAAATTTCTGTAAACGTAGTTCCCCTCCGTTTATCTAATTCATGTATAAAAATTTTAAAATCAATTGCTGCATTGTTTGGAGATTCACTAAACATAAATTCTATCAATCTATTAATTTGGTCTAGCTCTTCATGATAAAAAGATTCATTAGGCTTATGCTCTGGAGTTAATAAATTTTCAGTGACAAACGTTCTCCATTCTTCTGCATATTTTTTCTTATCATCGTCACTAAGCAAAGTTAATTGCATACAAGCTGGCCACCGTAAATAAGACAACATTGTTCTTAGTTTAAATGCATGTTGCGTTATTTGATATTTTATTCGAAATTCTTTAAGCAAGTGCAAAAAATCTAAAAACGTTGGTGCACTTAATACATTAATGGTAGTCATGATATTTAAAAACGTTTTGTCAGATGTTTGCTGTAAAATTTTATGACAGTTGTCGATAAATTCAGCGTACACCATACCATATCTAGTATACTCAGCTTGCTCTCCAACATTTTCTATTGATGTATACACATCAAACTGTTTAATGTTTGGTGATATGGCATTGATGTATTCTATAAGTTTGTCAACTAACTTATCAGGTACATCAAGGTTGGTGTTAATTGCCAACACCAAATTTTGATTTTCTAACGGATGCTCTTTAATATAATCAAGAACTGCCCACGTATGCTTTGACAGCAACGGTTCTCCTCCAGTAATTCTAAATGTATGCAATGTAGGATATAAATCTGGCCACCAATCCCAAAATGCTTCGACATACGGGTTATAATCGTTGCGATGTATTGGCAACTTCCCTGCTTCTCTCAACCATTCAACATCATGCATTTTAAATGTAGTAAGCGGAATTGGTCCATGGACTTCAGCTTCTTCTTGCCATCGTGAAGAACTTTCAGGTGAGCAATATACACACTTAAAATTGCAAGTACTTTCAAACGCAACTTCTAAATAAGTTGGATCTATATTTTCACCATTACCAGATTCCAAAATTTTATCAAAGTATGGCAAAGACCAGGAATACGTTGATTTATAAATTCGGTCACTTACAAAGTTTTTCTCCATGTTTTCAATTTTCCAGCAATACCCACATTCTTTAGTTTGTATTCCTTTTAACAAATCTTCTCGTGCTTTCATTTTAACTTTTGTATTATGAATGCCACGTTTATTTGATTCTATATCTTCAATTGTTATTTTATGCCTAGACGGATGGTGGCAACTATGCGTTTCCCCATTGTATAATAATATAGTACTCTGAAGCCATTTAGCTGCACAAAAAGTAGGACTTATATTGTTTATTTCAATAGTTTTTTTGGCAAGAAAGTCAACATACGAGTCAACTGAATCAAAAGAAACGTCCGATGGTAGTTTTTTGTTAGTCATAAATTAATTGTGTTGCGCTAGCCACTCGGTTTCCATTAAATGGATAAAATCGTAATTAACAAAAAATTCCTTAGGAGTTATTCCATACTTGTTTTTGACCATATTTTTTGCTGTTATGTTCACTGAAATGTCTTCGTAGTTAACTGTATGGTCTGCAAACAAACTGTGCACATACTGTCGATCAACCATGTATTTGTTTAAGTCAAACCTAGTAATTTCTCTAGGATATTGAATATTTTCTAGTAGTGCAGGAGTAATACTAGAATGAATTTGAGTTTGGTTGTAAATTGAGAGTGACATTAAATGTTCACTTATGTTAGTTCGTAATATTTTTATTAAAGTAAAATCTCGCTTGATGATATCAAAATTTGGAGCGTAATTAAACATCCAAGGAAGAACCTGTGGCAATGCAACAGAAGTAACTGAAAATGATCCTTTTGTTGCATTAGTAAATTCTGGCAATACAAGTTGTGGCGATTCCCATTGCTGCCATTTACTGTCTTTGGGTAACTCCCCGTTAAACACTACATGTTTCCCCAATGGTTCAAAAATTTTTTGAACCAACGTTGACAACCATTGCGTGCCTGAGCGCATCATCCCAAACACTATTATTCCCTTTTTGTCTGGGTTAAACCAGGATTGGATTACATCCTCAGTCACAATCATTTTATCCATTTACCAACCCTCTAATTTTCTGATCACTGACATCTCAGTTGCCATAAGATCTAAATTTTTGTGCCCAGCAGAATAATGATGTTTGAAGAATTTTGACTCTGCTGATGTAAAATTCACTATTGGCAGATTTAATTGCTTTGTTACACCGTTCCATATAGTAGCCTGCAAATCAGAAAACGTGTCTACATGTGACTCTGCATGATCTATCCAAAAATCACCATTGACTCTTTCCCATAGTTCTGCTAATTTAGAAAAATCTTGCACATCACGGTAATCCCATTTTGGGTCAAGCATAGTTAAATATGTTCCGTACCGAGCACCCCACATTGCCCAATCACCATTTTCTACGTCTGCACCAACTGATTGCCAAATACAAAGATTATCGTAATTTCGTGTATGAACTTTTTCTTCAAATTCTTGAAGAGAAGGTTTTGTTCCTCTATTCAAACACATTTTAACACCTTCCCTAAATCCAGCTCTCCATGCTTGAAACGGAGACCCGTTAGGAAATGTAGTTGAATAGCAGTTATGCATAGGGATATATTTTGGGTCGAAGCAAAATTCAACCGCAGTATCATCTGCTCCAGTGCTGTTTTCATGAGTTTGCATGTTGCGCACAAACTCTTTACTCCAGCAAGACATTCCACCATTTCCATACATTAACCCGTTAACGTTGTTTCTTGCTTTCCACCGAAACGCACACCCTGTATGTTCTTCGCCTAGAGTAAGTTGCAGATTAAAAAATTCTGCATCAGGCATATTGTCGCCATCAATTAAGACAAAAAAGTCAGTGTCGCTTGCATTAGCTGCTGCTTTATGCGCGTTATCGCTACCTTTAACACCATCTACTCGTTTTGCCCAGGGCACCATATTTTGGATTTCAATCCAAAATTCTTCTTTTTTTGGTTCGTCGTAAGTTAAAAATATACAATCTAAGTCAGCTACATCAATTATTTGTTTAGTCATGTAATTTAGGTTCCCAAAAGTCGCATGTATTACTTGGCGTAGTGCATACAAAAATATTGTTATTTTTTAATGTAGCAACGCCTGCATTGGACAATTGTAGCAATTTCTTAGATGTAAAGTCAAAGTTTTTCTTTTTAATTAACCCATCTTTTGCCAAATAAAAGTTTGGGCAAAAATCTATCTTTTCATATTCCTCAGCGGTCACCACAACATATTGACCTTCTGCTTCACTTATTGTTTTGAGTATACATGACTTAGTCACCGAATCATAATAAACACGATATTCAAATACAACTTGGTCTACAGGTAACACCATGGACATTGCATTAATTAACTCTTGATTATTGTCTAGCATATAAGTCCTCGTACCTTTGAATTAAATCATCTGTAACAAATGACTTTTGATAATAATGAGTTGGATATTGTTGCCGTGTAAATCCAAGTGTTAACTCCATCTTGTCGTTAAATTGACTATATAGTTTTTCAGTCCAATCAGCATTGGGGGACCATCCTTGAATTCCACCTTTCATATGTGAAAACATTGGGTAATTTAGCCCAGGGTGTATACATTCTTCAACACCTGTTAACAATGCTGCAATTGAAAATACTACGTCTGTAGTAGGATTACTATCTCTGCAATTTTTTAAAATAGTAGTCTCAAACAATTCCCAATTTTTGTAAATTTCTTTCACGTAATTAAAAAATATTGCTCCTGTTTTAGAGAATCTAAAATACATTAACCCGCTATACACGTCAGGTAGAAAATTATCGTCAAACAATTTACGATATGTCCTACACTTTGAAACATTACCTTCGTAATTTATCACTTTTGACGTTAAGCAAACATCTTTTTGCTGTATTCCGTCCCACCAATGATCAATGTTAGTTGTAAACAGCATGTCAGACTCAACTTTCATTGTTTGTTTAAACGGAGTTAAATCCCATGCTCTCCATTCATTTTTTAATTTCCATTCATCGTCCTGGCTGTCGTCCGCAGGCATCTCAATTATGTAATCAAAAACTTTTTTATGTTCGTTAGTGATCAAAGATTTAGTTTGAGCGTCAACTATTACTGCATATGATTTAATTTTTTGCTGTGAGCATTTTATGCTTAACGCTTGGCAATACGCTAACTTTAAATAGTCAGTGGTTGTATTGTTTTGAGCAAAAGTGACAAACCCACATTGTTCAGAAAAAGAGTCTTTGTCTCTAATCATAAAATTTCCCCAAGGCTCGTTTGTTCATAATATGAACATTTGTATTTTCTATTTTAGTTACTAAATTATTATTTGAGATAACTATCTTTCCGTTAACCACAGAAACTACGTTAACATGTGTGCAAATAGTATGTAATTTTCCTGGCAGCTTGTTAAATGCAGAGGTTGAGTATCCCGATAACGCCTGCAATGCAATGCTCATTGCGTAATCATTCCTGTATGATGTGCTGTTAAAATTATATAGCGACGCATAATATTCCCAGTTGTCTCGTATTATTTCCATAAACGCAAACACTGATTTTGCAAACTTTGACTTAGTAAAATACACTACAGTTGCCCATTGCATAGGAATCGAAATTTCGTTTAGTCTAGCTTGCTGAGTTACCTCTACTGAAACATCATTTATTTTGTCAAAACATGCAAACTCAGAATCTGTGGCAAAACAATGTTTCAATGAATCGTTGAACATAAAATAATCAGCGTCAATTAGCAATGTTTTGTCGTATGGGCTTAACTCATATACAGATGCTCGGTTTTTGTTATACCATTCTATTTCAGTGACATCATATTGTTCATCTTTATAAAATCGCACAGACGGATTGTTTTTTGGTATGCGTATTACGGTGTCAAATTCAATTGATGTTATATCCTCATCTGTTACTAACGTCACTGGAAGATTTAAGAACTTCTTAGCTTGTTTCGCTGCAAATTTAGCAGCAGAGATATAATCAAATGTAGTATTGTAGGCAAAAATTAAGATACCACTAGACATCTGATAATTTTCTTATTTTTTTAGAATTTTCAAATTCAGTGTGCCATGCATTCATTGCAAATTGATATGCTTGCTTCAAGCTAACTAGCAACTCTGTGCGATCACATTTAACTGGATTAAGATATGAATCTTCGAGATAAACAATTTCATCTTCCCAACAAGTTAAAAATGAAATTAGTTCTTTAGAGGCAACAAAAAGACCACCATTGTGTGTTACAACAAGTTGTGACTCAATGCGCTCTCTAAGATTTTTTCGGTAAATAGCATGGCTAAATTTAGCCTCTGCTAATTTTTGTAATTCGTTAGTGTCCATACAGTAATTTATCGCAAATTACTGCATTAACGAAATAACAGTATCAATAAATTATTAAGCAGTGGCGCCAGGAGTCGATGCTACTGATGCAGTTCCCCAACTAGCATTTATGTATGTTGTAGCTGGAGATGCTACAACAAGTGACACACTAGTATTGGTAGAAACTGCGGTTGGCGCAGTGTTTACTAAGGTAGTTTTAATATATAGTATTGGGTAACCGCCATTTGCCGGTGATCCACCCCACATATAATCAATTTGCAGCCATTCACCAGAATAATATCCAGCACCAACTGAGTCAAATTGCTTTAAGTGTGTAACATAGTTAGTTGTTCCAGACCAATAGCCACCGTTAGTACCTGACAACAAAATTGTTGGAGTCCGAGAATTACCAGTCTGAGTAGTTGATTTATGGCCTAGTGACACTAAACCAATTCCACTGCACAGCCCAGTCCATGAATTGCTCAATGGATTATTTACAATAGCTGAGCTAGCAACTGATATTTGAATTTTTCCACCAGCATTAAAGAAATATCTTGCTGCATCGCCAGAAGCAAATGTAACAGTTTGCACAAATACTAAAGATTTTTGAGCAGTAAGACCCCAATTACCAGTATAATTCGAGGTACTTGGAGCACTTGTAGACAACGCAATATCAGTAGACCCAGTTTTGGAGTACGCTAATGCAGACCCAGATGTAATAGTAGCAAAAGCAGTAATTGGTGTGCCAACTGTTATCGCAGGACTAGTTGTCAATGGGTATGGAATTAATGGTCCGCCCGCGCCGTATCCATGATGCATAAGGCATGCATTTATTTTATTAAGAAGACCAGACCATTGCACTGCGGTTACTGTAGTTCCTGGAGCTACCCCAGCAAATGCAGCCGTAGATTGACCTAATCCATGGTCCCCTGTTCCAACGCCCCAATGGTTACCAATGGCTTGTGCTGTTGGTGTTGAAGTGTTACCTAGATCATTCCCCCAACCTAATCGATTGTAATCTACTGCTTGTATTAGTTGTCCTGAAGTATAAGTCACTGTATTATTCTTTCTTATAAATTGTTATTTAGTTACGCTAAGGCAACACTACCACTGAATGTTGGTGTGCCCCATGAATTAGCAAGATAAGTTGTCGACGGAGAGCCAACTACTAGAGAGGTAGAAGTTGTACCATTTACTGAATCTTGAAATGCATTAACCCACGAGTTAACCCATTTAGTTCTTAAATTTAAAACTGGATAACCACCATTGGCGGCAGTTCCTGACCAGTAGTAGGCAACTTGGATAAAGTTAGTTGAGTAAGACCCTACATTGTCTAATTGGTTGAAATGTACTACTGCTGATCCAGTTCCTGCCCAATAGCCACCATTATTTGCATTTAAAATAGTTGACGGAGTAGCACCACCGCCACCAACTTTGGTAGTATTTAAATATCCAATGGTTACTACTCCACAATTAGAAGCTAGTGTTGACCATTCAGAATTTCTAGTAGTTGCAGATCCACCAGAACGTGAAAACGATAATTTAATTTTTCCACCAGCATTAAAGAAATATCTTGCTGCATCGCCAGAAGCAAATGTAACAGTTTGAGTAAACACAAGTGATCTACCACCTGTTGTTCCCCAAGTAGACGTGGTCGATGTAGTATTTGCTGCACTGTCAGACAAAGCTAGCCCAGTTACTCCTGCATTATTATATGCAGTAGTAGACCCCGTTGCAATAGAATTGTAATAAGTTATAATGTTACCAGTGGTAACACTCGCAGGAGTTATTGCAGCAATCCCTTGATGTGGTAACACTTTGTTAATGGCTGCAATAAGCCCATTCCATTGTAAAGCAGTTACTACCGTACCTGCAGAAACTTGCGGGAAAGCCGCAGTTGATTGCCCTAGTCCAAATCTACCTGAGCCTACACCAAAATGGCCACCAATTGACGGATTAGTCCAGCCTAATATGTTATAATCTGTTGCTTGTATTAAGCCACCTGATGCATACGTCATACTAATTACCTATTTTAAGAATTAATTTTAACAATTGCCTCAACAGTGCCTTCGTTTACTGTTTCTTTAGTTGCTAATGCACGACCAATAACATTAAATGGTGTAATTTCGTCTTTTGTTGCTGCTCTAGCTAAACCATTACCAGCACTTACTAACCGGTCGCCTTTAGTAACTTTGCCAATTACACGAACTGGAACTCGACCTTGCATTGCAATTGGCGGATGAGTTGAGTTACTACCAGCCCCAGCATTCATTAAATATGCTGCATTTGTGCTGATGACCCCAAATACGTTTTCACTGCGATCTATCATTGCCGCGGTTACTTCAGCTGTTCCGCCCAATTCAACTACTGTACCTGGCAGATAAGTTTCATCTGCTTCAAACCGTTCAGCTAAGTCAGCGTAGTTCGCTGTTGATGCGTTACCATGAAAAGTAGTTGCCCAAACATCAGTCCACTGGGCTGTTGAAGTGCCAATATGGTAGGTTAAATTTGCACTTGGAATAATGTTACTTGTAACGCTACCTAAATTGATTGTAGTACCACCAGCAGCAACTTTTGAGTCAACATATTGTTTGGAGGCAACACCTAATGCACTAGTTGGGTCTGCAAACACTGAAACTAAGCCAGTTGCTCCATTTATAGACAATGCTGAGGAAACTACACCAGTATTACTTGGTGTTAATTTAACTACTATACCTTTACCAAGAGTATTACCTATTAGGTCAACATCAGTTGCTGTTGATTTAATTGTGAAATCTGCGTTTTCACCCACTACTATTTCTTTTTCAATGATAATAGTTTCAGGAAATACGTTTGTTATGTCATTTCTTACATACGTGTTATAATCTATGCCGCCCAGTTTAATACAGTCAGTGGCAACACCGTTAAAGGTAGTTGCGTATACGGTACCAAATTTAGCAGTTGCTGATCCAAAATCTTTTGTGCCATTGGTGTCTGGTTTAATAACACCAGTGATAGTGTTAGTCCCATCTCTTAATAAGACTGGACTTGACGAACCATGCACTTGATTGTCAACATATTGTTTAGTAGCTACCCCAAGATTTTCATTTGGGTCAGCACTAACTAATACCCCTCTACCTGCTGTTCCACCTATGGAAAGCATTTTAACACCGGTTCCGGTTATAAAGTTTATATCTTTACTTGCGTCACCTATAAAATTAATAGCAGGCGTGGTTCCAGCATTTGATACACCAATGATCAAATCCGCATTATTTCCTACTGTAAATCCTGCATCATTTTTAACATTTAGTTTAAAATTTGTAGTGCTTTCACGATCACTACGCAAATAATGCTCTGCTGCAACTCCGGCTAAGTTTAATGCGTTGTTTGCATTTCCGTAATACCCTAAATTACCAACTGATGATAAATTAAACCCAGGGTTGATAATATTAAATCCTGTTAACCCAGAAACTGTAAACGATGGGTCTTTGCTAAGAATTGCGACTAGTACGTCATTGACATAAAACTTAACCACAATGTGAGAGACCCCAGTGCCGCCAACTTCAACAACAGAGTCAGCAATTGCGCCAGTTTTCTTTTGTGTAGCAGTGTATGATGGACCAATTACAACCCATTGAGATCCAGACCATACATTAAGCTGACCATTTGCAACGTCCCACCACAGATCACCAACTGTTGCGCCGCCTGGTGCTACTGCTGATGTAGTAGAACTAGAAACTGTTTTCCATACTGCACCACTTCTAACTCTTAAAACTTTGTTTGTAGTATCCCACCATATTTGCCCTTGCAATGCATTTGGGGGTTCTGTAGTATTGGCAAAATTTTCTAGCAATTTAACAAAGTTTTCATTTAAGAACGACCCGTAACCTGCGAAATTTTTGCCAACTAAAGTTAAACTAGTATAGTCATTGACGATAGTACCGTCTGCAACTGTAACTAAATTTGTACCATTGGTCAATGTTATATTGTATGCCATGAATTTCTAACTCCACCTTTTAGTTTATTTATGCTTATTTATTTTATGTTGTTATATAGATTTAACAACGGCCTACCACTATTTCTATCAAACTTTCTTCGCCGGCGTGCGTTTCAAGTGCCTTGCCAATCAAAGTACCAGCATCAGGCTTTAGATGCCTGCGAGCTACACCACCGCCATACGACACTAACAAGTCTCCCTTTGCTACTTGACCAATTACTTTGCATGGAACTCTACCTTGAAGTGCCAAGGCTACAACAAATTCACCCTTGCACTCTGAATTCATCAAGTACGCCGGGTTAGATGATACAACTCCGGCTACCTTCGATAGATCTTTGCCTGAGCTAAGAGTAACTTCTTTATCTCCACCAAAATCTAAAACAGTACCTGGCTCATAGTATGCATCAGCTACATAGTTTTCTGCCAAGTCTGCGTAGTTTGCTCGCATTGACGTACCGTAAATAGTTCTGAATTGGTTAGTTTGGGTTCCAATGTCTATTGTCCCACTTGTTGGTGTTTGAATACTAGTGCTTACTTGCAATGTTGACACTGAGGTGACACCTGACAGTGTTGGATTTGCAATTGGCGCTTTAGCAGCAAGCGTATTTGTTAAATTTGCTGCAAAATTTGCATCATTTCCCAATGATTGAGAAAGTTCAGCTAATGTGTCTAACGCTGCTGGTGCTGCACCAATAAGATTAGTAATAGCATTCTTGACAAATTCTGTAGTAGCCAGCGTCGTAGACGTGTCTGTTGCTGGCATAGTTGGGGCTTTGGGCGTTCCAGTGAATGTTGGGTTTGCAATTCTAGCATAAGCAGTTAAGTCTTGACCTGCTAAATCTTGTATTCTACCCGCTACTGCTTGAACAAACGCAGTAGTAGCTATTCTATTAGACGTGTCAGTATACCCAAGAACTGTAGTAGCAATTGGATTACCAGTTAATACTGGACTATCCAATGGTGCTTTAGTATTCAACGCAGTTTGTGTATGAGCAGCAAACTCTGTATCATGTCCAATGGATTGAGACAATGCCTGCAACGTAGACATAGGCATACTTAGCGGTGAGTTACCTAAAATTTGAGTTTTTAATGTCCCTAATTTCCCATCAGTTGACGAGACAATAGCAGCATCCGCATCATCTACATATTTTTTAGTAACAACTGAAGTTGGATCTGTGCCATCGTTAAGCACTGTAATTGACGTAAAGTTTGCATTAGTGGCAGTGATAGTGTCGCAAAATACTTGTGACGAATAAATGTCTTTAAACTTAGTAGTTGCTGACCCAATTGAGTAAACGTTTGTATAATCTGGTACTATACTTCCTTTAACTAAGTTGCTTCCGTCTGTTAACAAATAATTCTCAGACGCTGTTGATATCGATGAGTCTACATAAATTTTATTAGCAACTGCTGTGTTAGTAGTAGGCAGTGACGGAACAGACACTACGCCAGTTCCAGTGTCAATTTTTAGTGCAAGTATAGGAACACCAGAAGATCCCTTTGAGTAAAATTCCGTATCGCGCCCTAATGTATTATTAGTAATTTTAACTGCGGTAGTACCAACTGAAATAGATAAATCATCATTAAGACCAACATTTAACCCATCGTTTGATCGGACATTAAATTTAAAATTAGTAGTACTAATAATATCTGATCTAAGGTAATTTGCGGCTAACACGTTCCCAAGAGACAACGCATTTTCAGAATCTCCATGGTACTTACCAATCAATACAGGCAAGTTAAATCCAGGCTTAACTTCTGGAAAACCAGGCAAATCATTAGTTGTAAATGTTGGCGAATTACTTAACACTGCAACTAACACATCTCTTACTAAGAATTTTAGCACAATTGGGTTAATACTTGGTGTTGGTGTAGTTACTTTAACTGGAACTACACCACTTACGCCGTGTGAATCTTCATATATTGGCCCAACTACTATCCAACCAGATCCATTGTAAACTTTTAACTGCTTTGTAGTTGAGTCCCACCATAAATCACCAACTTGCGGTGTTGTTGGAGGTAAACCTGAATTATGTGGCCCGCTTATTACTTTCCAATCAGATGATCTAAAAACCTTTAATACTTTTTCAGAAGAATCCCACCATAATTGTCCCTGTATTGGATGTTGTGGTGGCAAACTAAAGCTAAAATTCTCTAATAGTTTAACTAAGTTTTCGTCAAGTTGCGGTCCATAGCCAGCATAATTCTTTCCAAATAGCGTTAAGCTTGAGCTTGTGGTGTCTGCTGTACCATCTGTAATTTGACACAGAGTATTTGAATCGGTTTTTTTAATAATATATGTTGTCATTGTATATCCTGTTTCTCAGATTAAAATCTGCCCACTGCCACTTCAATAATTCGAATACCTTCGTCAGTGTTATTTTCTAAGCTTTTTCCTATTACGCAACCCGGGACCCAATTAGTTGGGTCTAATGCAGTTGCTACACCACATACTGTTGATGTAACTAGTAAATCACCCTTGCGTACATGCCCTATCACCGAGCATGGCACTTTACCTGTTAACGCCACTGGTATATATGCTTCATCTTCTGATGAATTCATTAAATATGCTGGATCTGTTGAAACAATTCCTGCCACTCTGTAATCAGCATATTCAGTGCTTGCTGTTATTTCGTATTCACCGCCAAACACAACCACTGTGCCAGGCCCATATTTTTTATCAGATTTATAATTCTCAGCTAAGTCAGCATAGTTAGCTTTCATTGCAATGCCGTGGAAGTTTTTAAATCTCAACGACGGAGATCCTACATTGAACACATTATCAACTGTAGGAAGAATGTCCCCATTCATCTTTAACTCATCTAACTCACCAACTTTGCTAACTCCGTTTTCTATAACATTATAAACAAACTCAGTTGTTGCTATTTTAGTAGACTGGTCAGTTACAGGCTGTGTTGGCGCCTCAGGATAACCTGTAAATTTTGGGCTAGCAACATTTGATTTAAAATCAATTGCAGCGTTTACATTTACATAGTAAACAGGATCATGATTGATTGCCGTCGACAACTTTGATAACGTGTCAAGAATTGACGAATTGATATCTACGTTACCTGTAAACGACGACACTTTACTGTCAACATAATTTTTAGTTGCAATAACATTTGCAGTAATTGATGTGTCAACGTACCGTTTAGTAGTTACAGATGTCAATGCAGTTGGCTCAGTGGATATAGTTACAGTGTTATCTACCCCATTTACTGTCAAGTATGTATTACTCACAGACAGCGCAACATTAGTTGAAGTGCTTTTTATAACATGCTGCCCATTGACCTCAGTATACATACGCATCGGATCAGTGGACACCCCAACTAATAATCCATTTGCATTTTTAACTGCCAGCCAACCTTGCAACGTAGTAGATGGGTCCGTAGTGCGTACATAGTTAGTTGCTACTACTCCACCAAGTTGCAATGCATTTAATGAAGTCCCAGTAATCATAGATCCTGGGGCTATTGTTTCTCCTGTCCCTACAGTAGTAATACCAGAAATTGGCATAGATAAATCAAATTGTTCATCTCTGCTTAACACACTAATCACTGATCCGTCAACGCTAACTGTAGCAATGGTATGCTGTCTACCGTTAGTGTCAGTGACAGTATTTGGCATTATACCAGAGAAATGATTTCCTTTTGGATTTAGAGGACCAATCAACACCCATTCATCACCATTGTAAATTTTTAATTGGTCAGTTGACGTATCCCACCATTGATCACCTTCCTGAGGCTTAATCGGCGGTGAATCACTTAGTGCTGTGGTTGCGCATACTTTAAATCTATCTCCGTCAAAATAATGTAACAACTTATTACCTGAGTCCCACCATAATTGCCCCTCAATTGGGTTTAACGGTGGAGTATCGTTGGATTGATTTTCCAACATATGAATAAAGTTGTTTGCAATAAATTTTCCATAATTGTGGACATTTTGACCAATTAAAGATATGCCTAAACTTTGGTCAACCATACCCTCACCCAGTCGCATAAAGTTTGATCCGTCGGCATGTGTAAGTTCGTAAGTCATGTGTTATCCTATTGCACTTAGGTTAGTCAATGCACTAATACGCACAGTGTAGTCAATTTGAATTAACCTGTTTAAGGACTTTTGCACTGGGTGGAATACCACGTGAGTTAGCAATTTACCTGCGCCTGGTTGACCTTCAACATACCCTTTAAGGCCTAATTCATCAAACACATACATTTCATTCAATGTTGCACTATTATCAAACGCATATTGATCTGATGGTTCACCATAGTCTAATAGACAGCTAACTAAAATGTCAGTGTAAACTGTGCCAGGTATGTGTCGAATTTCCATACGATTTCTTAAACTGTCAGTATTGTTAATGCTAGTGTTATCTACAATTTTATAGTATGTTGGGCTATATAAATTTGCGTTTTGGGCTGAGGAATTTGGTGGCAAATAACTAATAACCCCCGTTGGATCTACACTCGTGCCACCGTTCCCAAAATGCATTTCGTAAATATACTTGTCGCCTTTGTTTGCTATGCTGTATGCTAACGCTTCGGAAAAATTTTCGTAATGAATTGCATTTTTCTTATCCACTAGCACTTCTTTAGTAGTGTAGTCAGTAATTTTGATAAAACCTTCTACCTGTAATTGTAACATATTCATTAGGATCTTCCCTCAACAATTACTTCACCGGATTCCGGATCAGAAATTTTAAACTTTGCCTCAATCAAAAGGCCAGACGATTCATCTGGCTTTCTAATTGGTTGGCCAGAATCGACTAAATCAGCATTATCTAAATTATTATTTTCGCTCATACTTTATTTATCTGCTTAAATATCTATTCTGTAACTATCATAACCATCTTTATCATATGGGTGCACTGGATGATTAGGATTAGACAATCTTGGATCAAATTGTGCTGGATCTCCTTTATATGTAGCATCTGCATACGGACCTTCGTCATATCTTGATCTAAACGACAATGGATCAATGAGTTCTCCTGGCAGCCATGGCAAATAAGTTGGGCATCCTTTAAGGAACAGTGCTTGTTTAGTAGCACTAAACATTAAACCATCACCCATCAAAACTCTTCCGTCATTTGTATTATATGGCCACGGGTTTAACCACGACGTTGATTCATCAGTCCTACGATTTGTAGTAGTATCCAAATCCCATGGGATTTCTTGGTCTGAGCTTGCGTCAACTACCAACGATGCATATTGATATTGCAAAATATCTGCAGATGAATCAACTGTTGTCCCATCTGTATTGTATTCTGGTTCATATGCTTTGTGAACTTCAGGAACCCCTGTTCCCCACGTCCCTCTTCTTATTTGTTTTAATGTGTTTCTTACTTCATCTACTGCAAAATAAGTAATTTTCTCACCATTCAAATACACTACACCAGGGTTACCTAATTGCGTATTTGGATAAGGCAATTTGCTTACATCAGCAACAAATATTTCTGTATCATCGTATCGTAAATCTTTAACAAGCATAGTTGACCCATGCAAGCAAATACGTCTAAATTCCCACGGCGAGTTAACTGCGGTAAAGTTAAACAAAGTTTGCCTATGTTCGTTAGTTGCCGCCCAATCCTCCAAATTGAATGGTAAATTAGCTCCAAGGTTATATTTTGCCTTGTAAAATCTACCATTGTAAAACGCAACATCATCTTTGACGTAATTAGTAGCCATTTCCCACCTTGGTAATGTGTCAAATTGAGTTGTACCTTGATCAAAGGTAGTGTTATGCTCAATCGACATGCGTTTACTAATGCGATAACCAACTGGATTGTTCAAAGGATCAAACTGGAACGTTGTTTCATTATACGGGACAGTAAAAACTTTAATATCTAATGTATCATACACTAGACCAGGTAGTAATTCTTCTGGTGCATGGCTTTCAAATGTGTCAATGAACTTACCGCCAACAATGTTTATGTCTTCTGGCCTTAACCCTAAGCTCATATCATTGAGTTTACTATAAATTAAAGTATCAGCAAGCTTATCAGTTGATGGATCATTGTTAAACGTTGACCCGTCAACTTTATTACCTGGATACTCAACACCATCAAACAGTTGCGCTGGGTCAGATGGCAACATGTTTGCATTCGGAGAATAAAATACTGACACTCTGTCATTCGCACAGATTAGATCAGCGTCAGACATCATTGAATATTCTACGGGATTAAAATAATTTCCAGAATTTAATGCAATAGGCACCAAATACGCTTTGTTGTCAAACGCGACTACATCATTAAACAGATAGTCAGTGTTTTTCTCCCATTGTTTAACAGTAGACGAATATGAAATTCTATCAAATTTAATTGCAGTGTCAAACGACCGAACAGTCTTATTTTTCATAACAGGATAGCAAACGGCAGTCTGACGACCTTGGCTGTCTTGCCCATCGCTTGGTATTATAATAGTTGGTGTTGAGGTATATCCTGACCCTTCACTTAGCACATTGACTTTCATCAATGTTCCATTGTAATAATCAAACACTGCTTCAAGTTTAGCATGATTAGGCGATTTGTCAGGCAAACCCCCACCAATTACTCTCAATTCAACTGGCACAGTAGCAGAATAGCCTCTGCCTTTATGGCTTACTAGCACATGGCTTATAGAGTAAGAGTGGTGAGCAAACCAATTTGCATATTGGTTGTTTGCCGATAACAATAACTCGTCTCTTGCATGCTCGTTGTTTGGACTGCGCCACAGATTATAATCAGCATCATAATATGCAGGAATATCAAAATCAGTTGCTGCAATTCTTCCAATATCAGAACCCTCATAGTTAATTAAGTACTCACGTATTTTTGTACGATAAGGTTTAACTTCATTAATATAGGATTCGTAAAACGATTGATTGTCTTTAATATAATTTGGGAATTGCCCTAACTTTCTAAGTTTGTGCAATACTGTTATGAAACTGGTTTTAAACGCCCAATCAACTGCACGTTGCTCAGACATTATATAATCCAGCAAAATAAAGAAAACTTTGTTAAACTTACCTTCAAGAACATTTATAAAAATGTCATCTTTAATTGCGTTTATGATGTTTCTAAACTCTATAGTAGGGTTAAGGTCAAATTTAACAGTATCAAAGTTATCGTTGCTAAATCCAATTTGATTTGTATCATGAGCCCACAGCGAATCCTTCAATCGAATTGTTCCATTCTCTAACCCAACTAATGTTAAAATAACATTGTCGTTTGGTATGTCAACTGATTGCCACTGTCTGACTTGTAGACCCATTGTCCCAGACAAGTTAGTAAAGTATGCATACTCTTTGCCAGTCCATATAAAAATTTTGTCTTGGTCCGTGTTTTCTGGATCACCAGTGCTAATAATTGCAAACTGCCCTTCTGAAATACCTTCAGGACGAGTATCCATGTTTAACGATATAACAGACGTATAAAGTTTTGTAATTTCAAAAAATCTATTACCATCGTCTCGTGTAGTAGTAACTCCAGTTGCACCACGAATTCCTTTTGATGTTGGGAATTTGCCAATGAACGTCCATTTTGTCGTAGCGTTATTTTCTGCGTCAACTGTTTGTTCTCTTATATAAACCTTTCCATCATCTGCAGATTCTGGTTCTCCAGTATCAACTAACGCAAATTGCCCAGGAGCAATTCCATACGGAGTCACGTCATGCTCTAAGTCATCCTTAGATGGGTAAGTTTTAATTACTTCAAAAAATCTGCTGTCTGGTTTTGCTCCAGTGGTTGGAGAAAAGCCATCAACTCGATATACAACAAATTGACCTGAGCCATTGTTTCTAATCCAAATAGTCTCGCCTTTACGAAGCGTTAATTTTGCTACGTCATACTCAGACACTATAGTATGAGTTGGTTTCACTGACATATTGTACGATGCATCAAACCAGTCAATCTTTTCCCAATAATCAGTAGTCTTATAACTTTGAGTTCTTACTAAGAAATAGTTCTTAGTAGGTGTTACCTCGTACACTGCCCATTGGCCAAAGAAATCTGAATCGGACTTAACTAAAATACGTTGCTTAGGCTCAAGCAAGTCCATATTTAAATACGACCGTTCAGCCAATGTTTCAACAATTATATTTTTCCCAGTTGGATCTCCCCATGTAAATGGTATTTCTTCAGCCAACGATAATTTTGATAAGTCAAAATCTTCGCATATAGGAAATTGTGAAAATATCATGTTTACATATTGAACAAAATTCTTTGTTGCAATTAGTTTGTTTACAAACATTGATTGACGTGGACGGATGTGTGTTCCATACCGTTGTGCTGCACCAATTTTATAATCTGGTACCATATGGCCATATGTATCTGCACCAGTTAAACTATCAATTAGTTTGTTTATAATCTGCTCAGGAATAATTGATGTTTCTGATTCTGCTACTAGCTCATACTCGTTATGTATAATATTTGAATTTTGCAATATTGCATAGTCAATATGTAAAATTGTGTCGTCTGCTGATATGTACTTGTTAGCATTGAACACGGCAACTGAATTATCACGCAACAATGCAGCATACGGTATATCCTGTGTAGTTGGTGACAACAATATTGCTGAAATATTTGAAATGCTAATTCTACGATTATGTATTGAACTTACTGTTTCTTTGTTTTTAACCCAAAAGTAGTAAGTTGTTCGAATGTAACCAGACGCATCTACAGTTACTTGCTCTACATACGCAGTATCGTCTGGATACAGCGCAACTCCGTCAGTTACATACGCAGACGGTAAGTTAGAACTTTCAACCCACTCACACACTTCAATTTCTGAGCCAGCAAACAGTTTGCCCCAGTTTTTAATACGGTAAGTTAAGTCACTTTGCTCGTAGTCTACATATCTGACTTTGTCAACATTCCACCATACTTGACCAACTTGATTTGGTCCCCAATGATAATTTTCATCAACTGCCGCAGTAGTTGGTTCACCTCTGTTATAGCTTGCAGGGTCAAAAGAAGTCTTGTAAGTTAATTCTTGCTCAACTACACCAAGCAATTTGCCTTTTCTTGGGTCATAATAATCTATCCCAGTTAAGATGCTCTGTGATTTTTTGTCGTACATAAACATCTTAGACACTTGGTACGGATCAGTTAGCGGAGTTTGATAACGAGTTTTGACCCAACCCTTATCTAAATTGTTATTAGTAAATGCATACACCCTACCTACATTTTCTACTTCGCCGTATTCGTCTAATGTTGCACTAACGAATATTTTATTTTTCGAAATAGCAATAGCTGCACCAAAATTGTCATTTGGCGAAGTATTATCAGTTTTAAGCTGCTGAATAAATCCATATTTAGATGGGTCAAGCAGATGACGGTGGTTATTTTGCAACTCTTCAAATATGTAGGCTGACCCCGTGTTAACTGTAATATTTCGTATTCTAGTAATACCACTATCAAACTCAGTCGTTCCACTATCAAGTATCAAATCTTCAGACGTGTCAGCACCAGCACTGCCAATGAATAGAGTACCGTTCTCGCCAGCAACTAACGTTGAGCCAAACATCTCATATTGATTTGCAAAAGGATGGTGTATTTCTTGCGCCATAAAAAATGTGTCTCTTAACCCTAACGTAGTTAACCCCATTGGGCCAGAATTTAGTATTGACAATGAGTCAAATGCTGAGACTGCTGTATAATCAACGCGGAGGTAGCCGTCATCATTGAAAGCCTTAACTCCAACAATACCAGCAGCATTTATATCAGCCACTACATCATCAGGTGTTACTCCAGAAATAGGCACAAACTGATTGTTTATTCTAATTCCGTCTGAGGTAAATGACGACATAGCGTCATGTCCAGTTATTGTGTTGAATGATTTAGTCTCGTTTGAAAATCTATAAACTACTCCACCATGATACGATTCTATATTATACCAAGGCGCGCTAACAAAAGCGTCAGACCCTGAGTCAGTTATAGTCACTGCCCAACCAAACTTTGAACTATACACTAAATTTTCTGGGCTAACCGTTTGGATTAACTCAAATTGGTTTACGTTAACTATTATAGTTGAGTTAATTTCCGGTGCTTCAACAAACTCAACTCGATCTGCGTATATACTAACTTGTGAAGGCAATAACTTATTGCCGTTTACAACCACTGACGCCAACCGCGTGTTAGTAATTGTTTTACTAACTGTAAACGTTAATTGATTCCCGTTGGATATAAACTTTTCTACATACCGTGTAAACATGTATGCTTCACCAATATCAACTATACCATCACGTATTTTATGCGGAGCGCCAACTACTGTAAATTCGCCATTGCTTGAAGTGTCAACAGAGTAGCCAAACTTGTCGTCAACTTCTGATGACGGAGATTCCAAAGTTGCCACATAATCATAGTATGGTGATTGTGACACAGAACATTGGTAATCTTCAAGAGGCAAAGAGTTAAACACTATTCTATTACCAAATTGATTAGCTATTAGGTCTGGTTCGTCTTCTGTAAATGTACGATAATCACGATTCGGTATAAGAGTAGTATTTCCATTCTTGACTATGATGCCTAACGTTGATGACGGTCTAAACGGAAGTGAGTAGTATCGGTTAGTTGTATTTACTGACACTACGGTTGTTTCATTTGTTGCGTTCACCTTGGTAAACGCAAACACTTTGTTTGCAACTGGTGCACCAACAAACAACCAATCTCCATCTTTGCTTAAAGAAACTGAATGCCCAAATCTATCTCCAGTGTCCAATAAGTCTAAAGATGTGCCTTCTTCACTGCGCAGATCAAGACTCAATATTTGAGTCAAAATAGGTTCCCCAGTTGATGATATATTGTAAACTAGGACTTGCCCTGTGTCAGAATCTGATCCTGGAGCCCCAGAAACTAACGTGCGCCCTGAAATGTCTAATGAATACCCAAATTCACGAGTTGAACTAGAGCCAACATCTACACTAGAAGATGCTACATAATTGTTAAGAGTAGTTTTTACAAAAAATCTTACTACACCGTTTTCATATGTTGGAGACCCAACTGCAACAAGTAGTCCATCGTATGTTGCTGCCACTGAATGCCCAAGTTTAAGATTTGGAATTATGTCATCAACAGTGTGCAATTGTAATGCACCAAGTGTTTTATCATATTTCCAAGGTTCAGTTTTAGAGTAAACTGCCCATTCTCCATTGATAGAATCTGTGTCAGCCCAAACCTTGTCATTCATCTTCCAATTGTGGTTAGGTGTGAATGGCACAATATCTGACAAATTACTAACTCTCATACTTTGCAGTATGAAAACTGCACCGCTACCAGTCAATGACCCATCAGAAATAGTCTGTGACACTATATCATTTGTAATTACTACGCTGCCATATACTTCAACATGAGTTGGGGTCAATACGTTTGATACTTGATAAAATTTGTCCACGGTCATAAAGTTACTTAACGACGACGTTTTATCAAATCCCCTAATCATAAACAAATCACCAACGGAAAGTCCGTGTGGGCTACCAAACTCAATTGCTTCATTTATAGTTACTGCATCGTAATCGTCTGCATTTGAATAATAGAATTTTACTGCGTGAGTAGTAGATTCACTTACTCTATATACATTCCAATCTTTAAAGTAATCTTTAGCAACCCAGATTTTAAATCCACTTGAAATAGGTAACGTCAACGTCATTTAAGTTAACATATCCAGCTGATTGAAAATCAGACTCATAGTATGAACTCTCATCTCTATTTTTAAATATATTTGAAACATACGAAATAGGTTTTTTGTATAAAAAATTCTCGTAAAATCCAACTACACCTATATCAACTACTTCTTCACCTGGCTGTAGCAATGTTAATGCAATAGGAGTATGGGTAAACAACTCATCCCTTAGTTGTAACTCTAAAAATCTATTGCTGTCAGTTGCACCATAATCACCAACCCGAAATGCCCACTCTTCATTGAACGATACATTTCCACTTAAATTATTAAACGTGGCAGAGGACAGGGCAGTAATTGCATCCTTAGTACCTTTGTCCCTAATGTAGCCTTGGTAAAACTTAGTCTGTGACGTAGAGTTTAAACTTAGGTCTGTCAAATAACTGCGATTTCGATGGCCAATTAATCCGTTACTATACACATTAATATTCTGATCGTCAACTTGATTGTCAACATCATACATGTTTTCAAATTTTTGCGCATTGTAAGCAAAATTAGGAAGCATACCAGTATTAAACTTGGCGTTGTTTATTTTCCTCCATTTTCCAAAATTAAATACGTTGCTAGCATCAATGTTGTTAATAGCAGAGTAGTTAACGGATTTATAAGAAACGATGTCACCTTTTCTATAATCTTTGCCTGATGACCATTGCGGAATAGTTGGGTTACTAAACATAAATCCAGGGGGATTTAATTGTCCAATCCAATCGTCAGTTTTGTTACCAATTAATTTAAGTCGATATTGTCTATTTCCAAGCTCTGGCTTGTAGATAATATCGTTAAACACTGTTTGGTTATCAAAAATTAATGCATGTTCATACTGTACTAAATTTAAATCAAGTAAGCCAATTGATATGTCATGCACAGTTTCAAGAGTAAAATTAGTATTGTCTCTTACTGACGTAAACATACTACTCTTAACTACATTGAACCCAATGTCTAAAATCTTAGAACCTGATGGCGTGTTATCTATATGATCTACTACTGCATTAGATATCTGTGCTGTAGCTTTATTGCCCACTGGGCTTAACACAATTATGTTTCCTGGCCCCCAACCTTGTTGAGTCCATGTTAAGAATTCTTTACACGACAATTCCCAGTTCTTTGGTTCTTGCAATTCAACATTAAACTCCTCAAACACAAACCCAACTGCTACCAAGTACCGTTGATACGAAATTATAAAATCAATAACTTGTTGTTTGTTAGTAAATTGATGTCCATACGGAATTGTTATTGTGCTAGTGTAAAAGTTATGATACACTGTCCCAAACGTATTACCAACAACAATGTCATGATTATTAGAATTTATGTCGCTCGGAACAATAGTAAAATACGGCGTGTTTGTATCATACCCAGCAACTGAATAACCAGCAACCGTCTTTTCTATTATTAACGCACTGTAAATAATTCTGTTAACAGACGACGATTTATGCAAATGTACTTTGTAATTTTCATTTGGTATAACAACTGAGTCGTTACTACTTGCTGGGCTGCTCTGCTCAGCTAATACTCGCAAAAATGACTTATCTGTAAACCCAGCTGCTCTATAACCAAGTCTAACTTCTAACCCGTCAAGATATTTTCTTATAGTGCCAGTGGCATTACCTCCATTATGTGCAACATAATCTCTAACCCAGTTTAAGTAACCAGCTGCACGAACTGTTTCAGTACCTGTAATATCACCATTTATGTGAATTTCCTTAGGTGTTACTCGTTTATTAGTGTCAGTTAAAACATATTGCCATGTCACTGGGGAGCGTTTGTACCGTGTTGTATTTGCAAGCAGACCAAAATAAACACCAGGTTTCATTAGCGCCAACGCTTGTTGCACAGCAAATGGGTAATCACTGCTTTTGCGCCAAGCTGATTCAACCGGACCTTCGTCACCAACTTGGAATGATCCACTGACGTCCATACCATTAAAATTAGTTACTAAGAAATCATGCGGATTTCTTAATTGCCCATCATCAGTAACTGGGATAAACATTGATAGTCCTGGTCGGGCATATTGCCTATGCAAGCCAGCGCGTTCACCATTGCGGATTCTTCCGTCGCTTAAATCTTTCCATAAAATTAAATTTCCGCCAGTATACGGTGCTGGGCCGTATTGCGAAACCCACCATAATGGTTCTTCACTAAACCCTAAACATTCCCATGGACGTAAATTAGGCGCATCTGTATCAAAGAAAAACTTGTAAATCCCGCGCCAATGGCCAGGGAGAAAATCTGAGTATTCTGTCGTATCAATAAACCTGTTATAAGTCCAAGTCCATGGATTAGAACTCTCAAACCACATGTTAGTGGCATAGTCAACTTTATTATTTCCAACCCAAGCCAAAAAGCTTCTAGTTACAATGTTGTTAAATTCATAACGAGAATATTCAGTTGGCCTGAATTTTCCCGGAATGTAGTCATTTATATCAAATCTAAATTGATCATATTTTGCTTTAATATTGTTGTAAATGCGTTTTTCTAATTCTAATAATAAACCGTCTCTAATGTCACCAAATGCTGGCATAACGTTACCGTCATGTCCACGTATAGCCTTAAAGGACTTAGAGTAAGTTGTTTCTACATAAATTGATGGAGTATACTTTGGATATAACCCTAACTTAGTTGGTGTTTCTGGAACATAGCATCCATCAGTGTTGTTGAACCGCTTAATAGTAATTTTATCGTCATACTGTAACTTAGTAGCAAAAATTATAGACTGTCTAGTTTTGTTAAAAGCGTAATCTACTCCTTTGACAAGCTGGACATTATTTAAATATACTAACACTGCAACATTGCTTAACTGCTCATCGTTAAATATTTCAGTGATTTCATATTCAGTTTGCTCTAAATCTAATACTATGTATTCAACAATTGTACGATTTTCATCATACGGAATCATGTCACTGTAATACCAAGGCATTGTAGAATTTTTAGCTACGTTTAGTTTAGTCATAATAAAATCTACGCCAAGCACTGGGTCAGTGATGCCAGAATTTACCACGTCAACAAACATTTCTAAGAATTTATTCTTAAATCTTGAATATTCTTTTTGTGCAAGAGTTATACTGTCAATGAAGTTAACTTCTTTGTTTACCAAAAACAGCGAGCTATACACTGTTGGCGCACTATGTTGCAATATATTTCCACCACTACGTTTAATGAAAATGTCCCGTAAATTACTTGTGCCAGGTACTTGCCCAACCACTTTCGTGCTGTTTTGTGCAATTTCAGTTAGATGGTTTCTAAATTGCCCAAGTGTAAGAGAAGTAAATCCGCTGTTTAACGCATTAAAATTTAAATTCTTAGGTATTTCATAATACCCAATCTTAGATTGAGTATTTGAGAAAATTTGTATATCAACCTTGTCTCCTTTTTTCAAAGGAGCTAACACACGTATTGCTTTTTTAGCTTTGACGTCCAACAGCGAAAACTGTGAAGTTGATAGCATTACATTATTCAAGAATACTTTTAACGTAGGAATTACTTTAATGTAAGCTGGCAATACGTCAATTTCAAAATAAGAAGTTTTGCCATTGCATATCTTAGAAATAATTTGATATTGTTTAGATGGTTCTACAATTGGGTCCCATACGTTTCTTCTTATTGCAAGCTGTCTATTGACAATAACTTGCAAAAAGTTTTCATTGATTTTATGGGTTACTTCTGACAGCCCAACTAACTCTGTGAAGGTATCTAAATCAAAATTATTTTCAAACTCTATGTCACCAACATTGTTAAAGTTTCTATAAGATATTGGCAACCCTAACACTTTGTCTATTAGTCCAGAACCAACTTTGTAAGAAAATAACTTGCATCCATTGAATGACGAGTTTTTGTATTTTGCTTTGTTACCTAAACTAACATGCTCGTTGTCTACAACATCAAATTTTGGATGCACGTTCACTGACAGTTTTTCTGGGCCCTTGACCCATGTATTACCCGCATACCAATAGCTTCTTCCAATCAACAACCCAGTGTTAAGTCCAATCACACCGTCTAAATATACAATACCCAACCCTTGGTTGCTGTTATCCATTCTGCGGGCTTCTGGATTATTACGAATCTTACTCCACTCTCCGCGAGCTACTTCCCAATCACGGTATAACGTGTCATAATTGTCAGCATACGCCCTGTACTCAAGCATTTCGTACTCAGTTGGAGGATTGCTTAACAGTGGAGGGAAAAATACAGGCTCAACTGGCTCTTGTTGAATTGGTTCCAACTTAACAGTAGTACCAGACCGTGGAGTTACAGTGTTATAAGGAAGAATATCTCCATTTTCAACTTGAGTCAAGTGAACTTTAATCTCTCCGTTTATATCTAAAATGTTTACTTTCCAAATTTTGTTTCGAACTGTTGGGTCATAGTCATTCGCAAATACTACAGTCATACCATCTTTAAACTTAGATTCAGTGAAGTAATTTGTTACTTTACCTTCTACTTCATTTAATGCGTCAGTGACCGTAAAATCTAATACATCTACTTCATGCTTTGCTACTCTTCCGAAATTAAATAACTGCAAGTTTGGGTCAAACTCAATGATAGGACGGGCAGCACGTTTAGATTGATCATACAACGGTACAGTTTTATTGTACGTTGCGGTAATAGCAATGACATCCGAATGCACCCAACGGTTACTTCTAGACCATGCGTTGCAATCAGCACTTGCTCTGTTTATTGTAATGTAGTCTGGGTCAAGAGGGCCACTTAAATTTTGATCGTAGAAGTCTGCACTAAATCCGTAAATGTCAAACGGAATAGACATTCCTTTAAAATCAAGTTCTGGTGTTATTAGGTGTGACTCTTTAACTAAACTTATTCTAGTACCAACGCCCTCTACATAATATACATTGTTGCCATACGATTCTGGCAACACCAAAGACCCAAACTTAATTTTTAATCCATTTGTAAATGTAACGCCGTTAGGGCTAACATACTCTTTGTGGCCAATTATGTCTTTTTCTACTTCAATGAAGTAAGTAGGTCTATCTACTAATACGATTTTTCCATAGTAACGCTGATCTGAACCATCATTGTAAAACAAATATTTAAGTGGGGCAGTAATCAGTGGAATCCTAATCATCATCTCAAAATTATTTTTATAGTATTCAGAGTTAGCAAACTTGTCACCAGCCTTAATAAACACTTTGTTGTTAATAGGTATATTTTGATCCCACACCAAGTTAACTACAAAATCATTATTGCCAGTATCAATGACTTCAATTTTCCATACACTACCACGCTTCTCACGAGCTATCAAATCACCTTCATCATACTTTTTAACATCGTAATCTTTAAACGCATAAATGCCTTTTTCTTCCCATTTATCATCCGCAGTGTCACCTGACAAAAACACAAGATACTTTCCATGTAAGTTATTTGGCGAAATTTCTCCGTCAATGCCACCAAATTTTTCAATAATTACACGTAGTTCTTGGTTATCAATGTCATTGAATGCCAATGTTGTCCCAAAGTCAATACCAGGTGGCGTACCCTCAGGCACGCTGCTTGGCCCACGAACTTCTGGCATGTTAACATAGTCATCTTGCGCATCTATTTGCGGCACTTCAAAGGTAATTACACCATTGACTGATCCATCACTATTGTTACTACCACCATTGTTACTAACACCATACACCTCACGAGTATTGATATTTCGCTGGTTCATGCGACGCCCATCAGTCCCAGGGTCAGTTTGAATCCAAAAATTTGCACTTTGATTAACCATAAACTCGTACGTGCCGCCACGGACAAGGTACAAGGTTGGGTTTTGTGCAGATCCAAAACTACTGAATTTATACGCTGCATCAATAGAATCACGCAATACTGTATATTGACGCTCATCATCTACCATTCCAGGGAAAACATCAACAGCGTCTGGTCCAGTTGGCATCCAGTAATACTGATTAAAGTTAACCAACTTATCAAAATCAATTTGTCCGTTAAACGAGTAGGATTCATTTGAGAACAACCGTGAATGATTAGTAACATTGCCACCATAATAATTTACTTGCTGAATTAAGTCCATGTACGTGCTAAAAAATTGCACTTCTTGCTCTTCATTTTGAACTACAATACTTGGCTCAAGTTGATAATTTTTACGATCCGCAGTTGGCTCTCGCAAATAGTTATCTGACGCTTTATATGTAGGGGCAAATTTTCTACCTACATACCCATTTACTTTTTTAAATTTTGGCTCGGACACTAATTGGTCCAAAGTTGCGTTTAGAAATTTTTGGTTTGCAGTTGTTTGAAAAACTGTTGGTAAAAAATTAAGAGTTTTAATTGACATTGAATATTATCTCGGTGTGGATGTATTATTTAAGCCAGCAAAATTTGTGCTTATTTGTGCTGCGGTAATTGCACTAATAATCTCAACGTTGTCTACAGTGGCTGAACTAACTAAGATTTCATTTGCTTCTGCATTGATTTGATATAAATTTCCGAACATTGCAGTTGGATCTTTTGGTACAATGATAATAGACGACACATTTGGACTTAATGTAGAGTGCAAGTACGCACTTAGCTCACTGAAGTAAAATGTTTCGCCAAAATCCCAATTGTCTATTTCAAAATACTTGTTAACTGCATCAATGACTGACGACTTTATGTCGTTATCACTTACGTTCATTGTTACATTTTTAACAACTTTAAATGTTGCCTGCAACGTGACCGCAGATTTTTCACCAAACAATGGCTTGAACTTTGCGCTATTAAAAATAATTGAATCACTAATAGCTTTGTAGTTTTCTAAACTGCTATACTCTAACTTTAATTGCTCTGTAGTAGGAGGTTCGGGTTCCACTAAGGTATTAGTAGTATCACGTATCCAATTCTGATAATCAGATGCATACGCTTTAACTAACAAGAATAAATCTACAATATTGTTTGGAGATGGGTCAATCCTTCTATAACCAGGACTGTTGTGCCGATATTGGAAATACAAATTCTCTCTACCAATTTTAGCAACATACGCTGGCTCTTCAGTAAGCATATAAGTATTTGGCAAAATAGTTAAAGCATAAAATTTGTCTTCGCTTACTGCGTAAAAAAGTTGACCCGTTAAATATAGCGGGAGATTAGAAGTTATTTCGGTTTTTGTTGCATAATCAGACACTATGTCTGCCATGTTAAGAGGCACTTGCACAATGAAGCTGTCATACGAAATTTCATTTTTAAAATAAACTAACTTTCTACTTTGATTTGTTTGCGGGTTTACTATAATGTCAAACACATCAGGATTATCTGGTATACCATCTGCGTTGTTATCAGTGAAAGTAATCAACACTTTATTTTGGTTCGAGTAACCGTCCTTATCAATTACATTTTTAAAAATGTACCATGAGTAGTCGATGCCCATTGGGGACGATGAGTCAGGCTGCGGATTTACCTTTAAAACTTTAATTAAATCTCGTATTACTGTGCTTGTTTTACTGTCATATACTTTAACTTTTTCATCAAAATAAAATTTAGTTTCCAATTTACTTTCAAAGAAGTAGTTAAGTCCGCGCCAATATATAGTATACCCTACATTTTGTGTATACTCAAATCGAATTAACCAGCTTGCATCTTTGCTTTGACCAGTTATGTCTCCATTGTTTGTCGGCTGGTCATTACCAAACGTTTCAAGAGAAAACGGATGTGTTAGATTAATATCTTTTTCTTCTACTAGAGTCCACTCTAACGTGAACAAATCGTAACGCAATGCGAAATTATTTTTAGCAATAACCTTAGCGGCAGCAATTTTAGTAAGTGCATGTGGAATAGAATTTTTAAAGACTGGGATAACTTCTCTTACCAATGCTCCATCTGGTATAGTTTGTGTTAACGTCACTGGACCAGTCCCGTTTGCAAAATTACCAAGCCCACCAACTGTGCCATCTCCTGCAATTTGCATAACAGATGAATACAAAAATAACTTGTCACCCTCAAACCTAACAACGCCAGGAACAATTTTGTTTTGAGAATTAAAATAATATCCCTCTGGGGCTGCAAATTTTATAATAGCCCCAACCTTAATATATTTTGCTTGCGCAGTAGTAACGTATCCAAGCTGAGACACAATTTTTACTGTTTCTCCAACTGAGTTAGTCCCCCATTTATAAAAATAGCCAGTGGACAGATTTGTATTTTTACTACTTAAATTCCAGACAGTGTCTGGAATTTGGTATCTAGTAAAATTAGCATAATGAAAATGTTGCAACTCTCTTGTATTCAAAATTTTAGTTAAATCTTCTTGCACTATCTGTTGAACATTAGAAGTTGTTAAAAATGAAAACGTCATTGAGTTTGTAATATTTTCTTTATACAAATATCCGTCTTGACCAAATATATTTGTCCCAGAATATTTCCCAGTGACATCACCAACATCTAAGTATCTGCTTATACCACTGCTTGTTCGATTAACTGCCTTCACTTTCATTACATTAGAGAACGTTGTATACGGAATAATGTTGTAGTCTTCCCCAGTAATCATCCGTCCTTGTGTGTAGTATTGCTGCGGAGCACGAAGTCGAATATCATCAATAGGCTCATTTGCAGTAGCATTAGTTACAGTGTATTGCAATGATGCTCTAATAGTTAAACTCTCAGCAGTACCTTTCCTAGAAACATATGGCATAGTAATAGCCACATTTTGCATTTCGTCAGGAGTAATCTTATATGTTAGGTTATTGCTTACTCTATAATAAATCCGGTATGGTCCATGTGGCACATTTGAAAATGACCCATCGCCAAATACTAAATCAATTTGATCATCCATTTTGGATAGAACTTGATACAAGTTACGTTCAACTGATTTGTTGTATATAACGTTAACACCAGTAATAGCTGGTGTTTGCTTCCACAACGTAGTCTCTTTAAGATCGTTATCAAGCGCGTACACCCAAATATCAGTTTGATTAATATCACTTACGTTAACACCAACTACACGATTTGGCAATGCTTCACTTAGTGTAAAGTCTTGGCTTTTCATTACACCTTGTTTAAAATAAAGAAAAAAACCAGTATTTACACTGCCGTTTCCTTGGTTATCGCCACGATATAATATATTAAACTTGCTAGTTGCTTTTGGCTCTACCTCATACACATATGGTTGGCCAACTGTTGACGGACTCGTAACTTCAAAATCTTCAGATTTGCCATTTACAGTTGTAGTAAATGTAAAAACTGGTGATGTTGTCGTTGGTATGTTTATTGTGTACTCATCTGTTTTAACCCCGTTAATAACTTGGGAGTTTCCAGATTTTCCAACCACTTGGCTGTTTAACAATGCAGCGTTTAAAATTAATGTAAACTGCTCTTGCCAATTATCATTGGTGACGTCGTTCCAAGAAATTAGTGTGCTCGACAAGTCATTACCACTGGAGTCCACTATACGCTCTGACGACGAGATTGAGTTAATTTTTAAAATTCCAGAGGCTGGAGTACAACGCTTTGGGGAATAACTTACTAAACGAGCAAGCTTTAAAATGCTATCCCTACGCTCAGCAGTGTCTAAGAAATTTTCACGTGCATTTAAGTCTGTGCGGAATGCAAGTGATTGGCCCAAAAAAGCAATTAAATCTATTAAAGCTATGTATTCACTTGACTCAATGAAATCGTTAAAGTCTTCTGGGTAATAAAGACGGATATAGTCAATCATTGACTTGCGGAGAGTTTCAAAATCGTAAGATTGAAAATCCGCGTCACGACTGTTTTGACGAGAAGATATTGACATAGAACTACCTGTTGTATGTCAATATTTAGCTTATTCCATTAAGTATAGTTTTATATAATGGTAGAGTTAAGTGTTCCCCTGTCGAATTGCAACTTGAGTTTTTCAACTTGGTTCGTTTCAAGTAATCTAATTTCTAGCAATATCATTAGCCCGTTTTCGTATTCTGTAATAACAATGCTTTCAGCTGCAACTCTTGGATCGTATTTAACGATAGTGTTTATATCGTGCTCAATTGCTAATTTTAATTCTGTAGTAAGCGGATCAAAAATGATATCCCATATTATGGTCCCAAATTTTGGGTTACCTACTTTTTCACCTTTTCTTATATGTAGGTGATTGTACAGATCTTGCTTGATTAATTCAAAATCTGTAAGTCGAAACTTTTTGTTTCGATTAATAGTAGAAAATCCGTTATATATTGGCATTTAATATTTATCAATTACCATTTTTCAGAATTCCATGGCGCTTTTCCAACTGGTGGCGGCGGAGTTGGTTTCGGCTCCGTTGCTTTTTTGTCTAGCAGTACATATATTGGCCCTTTTTCGACTCCACCAGTTCCATTTTTAGACGGTCCACAGCATAAATCCCTACTATTGGATGGTTCGTGTTTTGGAATAAGAGGTATGTATGACACAAAGGTTGATTTTGGTTTCCATTTAAAATACGGTGCCTTAGCAGTTGCAGACACTTCCCTATGTGTAATAGGGAGCATTTTAGCTGGAATTGAATGCCATTTTGCAAGACCAACACCTTTAGCTGCAATAGCAGCAGCAGCGGCAGGTGCCTTAGGTCCATTCATATGTATTTGACTAGCTGTTTCTAAAATTACTCCTCCAGCTAAGTGAGTAGTGTTGCCTTTTGACTGAGTTGTAATATCCCCAGCTGAGTTTATACTAGTTGATACTCCTGATTGTAACGCTAACGCAGTGCCAGACTTCAAATCAATTCTTTTAGCCGCAGTTCCTTTGAGGTCCGTGCCCGCAAGAAAGGTCGTTTCTTTAATTGATTGTGTTTTTAAACTAGTGTTGGTTTTAATTGTAATGTCTTTGCTAGCTGATATAACTAATTCCGTCCCAACCCTTGCATGTGTAGTTAACCCAGATTGTAAATACAAATGCTTATCTGCTTTAAACCCTGCTACATTTTGTGAATGAAAATGTATTTCTGTTTTAGCTAACCCTGTAATTTGATCACACTGCATAACAATACTGCCATTGGATGACAGATTTGTATTCAACTTAGTTTGCATGTTGAATTCGCCCTCAACAAACATATTCATGTCTTTTTTAGTGCGAAAACTAATTGCATTTTCTGCGTAAAACTGTATTTGACCATCAGCAGTCATCTCAAACCAGGCTGTTCCCTCAGCGTTTCCTACGTTAATAAAGCTTTTCTTAGGATCTTCTGAATCAGACAACATAATTTGATGCCCGCGCGCAGTACGCAATCGAATCATCTGATTTTTATCTTTTGCATCCCCGTCATCCATAATAAACTGATGACCACCTAACCTATATTCAGGACCTTTAACCTTGTTTAACTCTTCTTTGGGCATGTCCTTGGGACTTGGTCTGCCAGGTGTGCTAATACCAAACACTCGAGAAGGAGACTCTCGCTGAGAGCTACTTGAGATTACTCCACGTATTTTATCATCTTCAAGCCCTTGCCGCAACAATTGCAAATTTTGTTCTTCATGTGCTGGTTTTTTAATAGTTAAAAAATTATTCCATTCTTTATGTAAACCTTTGTTAACTTCATTAAACTCAACTGACGGATACGGTGGACAATCTAAGTATTTTCGTAATGCTGGGTCAACTGTAGTCTCACCAGTTAAGTAATTGGTTCCAGCAATGCCAGGCACTGCATAATGTGTATGTTCTTGAAATACACTTGCAAAATAGTATCCTCGGTTTCCATCCCCGCCAATGAATATTACTAAAACTTGGTTACCAATGTCTGGTGGTGTCATCCACATTCCATATGAATGGTTAACTTTGTTGTACTTATTAGCGTCAGATTTTTCTGCTTTTTCACGTGGCCATCGTACTGCACCCATATATGGACTGGCATAGCCAACAGTAATCCACGACGATTGTTCATTCTCTTTTCCACCAAATTCCGGTATCCATACTTGCACTCTCCCAGCCCTAGCTGGATCTGTGTTATTTTTAACCCAACCTATATACGGATAGGGATTTCGGGACCAGTTAATCTATCAGTAGGCATATATTATATTCCAGCAGGAGGTTGATTTTGAATTCGGCTACACGTTAATACTTGGGTAAATTTTCCACCAGCAAATGTTGATTCTATCATGGTAACCATAAATCTGCCAGAAAAAGCACCCATGCTATACTTACCAGTGCCAGGAATAGCTAACCCAACATCATTATAATCTGACGCAGACAACGCAGTTATTTGGATTGCTACTTCGCTAGCAGATTGGTTTATACTTCCATTTGGAGTATGTGATGCACTTTTAACATTCCAAAACATCACATCGTCTTGGCATATCCAATCTGGATCACCAATAATTTTAAGCATAGCAGTCATCATTGACGCATTGCCGTAACGAGACATAATGTTCTCTTGCATTTCTCTTGCTTTTTCATTTTTTGAGCCATCGTTCATTTTGACAGTTGCAGCAGTATAAGCAACTGGAAATACTCCGCACCCAAATTGACCTTTATCACCACTTGACAATTTTTTATAATTTTCTGCCATGCCAGACGCACCACCGTGAGCTTTTGGATCAAGTGTCGGTGTCACTTCTTGGCCACCAGAAACAGAATACCTATTTTCTTGATTAGTAGTTAGCATGTTATACCAAAGATTATCAAAATTAAGCTCTAAATCAAGAATATCATCATTTTTACCAGTGAAAATGTATTGATAATCCTTTAAAGCAGTAGGCATAGTATCAATTATCGGAAAGGCTCTATTGTACGTGTTATTAACCATATACGGCACAACTCTGTACACATAATTTTTAGTATATCGGTTAAACCTTGGCTCCCAATCTTTATATTCAATTCTTGGTATTATCCTAAACCATTTAACTTGTTGTGGTTTACCAGGCCCTCCACCATCTTGCTCGTCTCCAGACTGATTACCAATCCAATCACTCTCACGCAAAATTGCTGACATTACTTCATGAATTGAAGTTCCTTGAGCAAAAGATATGTTTGAGTTTAACTGTGCTTTTGGCCTAGTCATTGTTTTAATAGTAGTTTGATCAGCAGCGGCAGTCCCTGGTGTAGGGAAATACCCACCTTGCGGAGTCATGTGTTCTGCTTTAACTAGCTTACCACCGTGCATTGGATACGTTAACTCAAATGCAATAGTGTCGTGATATTTTGCATGTTGTTCAGCTGCTTGATTAGCAAACCAAGTATTTACTGCCCCGGTATAACTTCGTATATGATCATCAGTAGGTGCTACCCCCTTCACCATTGGTGGGTCCTCAGGAGCACCTTTTGGTGCAGGGGATTTTTGCTCGTAAAGTATAATTTCACCAACCTTGCTGCCAGAAGCTTCAACTCGAACTGGAGTTCCCCCAACTGTTTCCATAAAATTTTGGTGCGCTACTGCGGTCATAGTTACCTCGTACCTAGCACCCTGTTGGTTAATTTTCATTCCCATCGTAGTTATCTTAAATGGGATAACTTTTGTCATTGGAATATTTGCTGGAGTACCATCTATGTTCCAACCTTTCCATTCTATTTTGATATAGTATGGCATTTCTCGATAAGTTTCTATCCCTAACTCTTTTGAAACTGCAATTAATCTATTAAACAGAGTTACGCCCATTGGCTCAATAATAGTAATGGACATGTCAACTACAGTAGTATTTCTACCTTTAGTAGTTGATGGCGGAGTATTAGAAAATTTAAAATTATCTAAATAAAAATCTTCTTTAAAATGTTGATTTCTCCCAGCTTGCTTCCCCCCAGAGGCCATCAATAATGTGCCACCAAGATTTAGCGTAGGCGTTTCATATACATTTTTGTTAAACTCTTTAATTGACAGCGCATATATGCTTAAATTATATGTCCAATTTACATATTGATGTAACGGATTTCTCCTACTCATTAAACTTCCTTTTATTCAAGATCAAGCACAAGCGTTTGCTTGTTTGGTAAGTATATACGATTACCAGTTAAAAAGTCAAACAATGGATCTTTCAAAACATCCATATTTCTTGCTGCAAACACCCACCACAAAGTTGCGTCGCCATATAAATCATATGCTAGCAAATCTGGTCGAAGATGATAAGATTTATCAATTTGGTATAGTTTATCATTTGTGTTTTTGGTAATTTTTCTATAGTTGATTAATCCCAAAAATCTTCCATACATTTCGGTTATTTTGTATGGACTAAATTTTGTATAATTAGTATTGGTGCTCATGATTAAATAAATGGACCTCCATGTCCACTAGCAATATTAAGTGGACTGAACGTTATAAGTTGATTTCTGCTATAAACTGGTTGCAATGTGATTTGCAGTGTACTTAACGTTGGTACACGATTTTTACCACACAAAATGTAATCTTTATCCTCAGGCATTGTGTGAGTAAAATTAACTACTACACACGGTACGTCTGAAAAATATCCACCATACCCATTTAAAAACACCAATGGTGGCGGTGTTCCAGCAAGAGGGTCTCCTGCCCAAAACATCTTAGTTACTGCCCGCAACAATGAAATAGCACCAGTTAGTGCATGACCTTCAGCAGCGTTTTGCACTGGAAATTCTGCACTAATAGTTATATTTGAAACTTCGCTTGATTCATAGAACTGTGATGCATAGTTACTGTGAACTAACGGCGCAGTTGAATATTTAGCAGTGTCAGTTGTTTGAATGTTTGGAGTAATTGGGTTACTACCCAATAATCTCCCGATGTGGTTGACTGATTCATTCCTGGACTAGCACCACTGCCACCACTGCCACCACTGCTGCCGTCAGACCACGTAGCGCGAACGTACTGAGAAGAATTTCCTTGCTGCTGCATGTCAGTAATCATTGACTCACCATTACTAGTTGATGTCGGTGAAGTAGCAGACATTGATGATAACCCTGATGAAGAAGTCCTAGCTTCTTGCGCTGGATTAAAAGCGTCAGTGGACGTTCCATACGACATTGCTGACGCATTTGACACAGCGCCAGCAGTTTTGCTTAACCCTTCAAGCAGTTTGGCTGCACTGCTAATTGATGCAGCCATGTTTGATGACGCATAATCCTTAGATTGACCAAAGCTTACATCAAGATTTGCAAATGAACTAGCAAAGTTAGATAACAAGTTAAAGTCAACATTTGCAGGAGTAGATGATCCAGTCGCTGAATTATTTGCAAAAATGTTACCCCATGCATTTCCACCACCAATTCCCCCGCCAGATATCATTGGATTATTTTGAAATAAGTTTCCGGCGTTAGACCAAATATCGCCCACGGCTGAAGATAAGCTACCAGTTGCGCCACCAAATCCAGTGTTAGATTGGGCATACGGATTATTAGCAAAGATGTTTCCTAAACTTGACCATGGATCACCAGTGGAGCTTGATCCGCCATTCACAAATGACTCACCACTTGACAACGACTCAAGCGAATTGGCTGATAAAGTACCACCATTGGCGTACGGGTTGTTTTTAAAAATATTTGATAACCCAGCTTCCCATGGTTGTGATGTGTTAGCGTATGGATTATTTGCAAAAATATTTGATAGCCCAGCTTCCCATGGTTGTGAAGTAGTCCCTGGATTTATGTCTAAGCTATTTGAAAATATGCTACCAAAACTTGTTACTGGATATGATGACCCACCAAACGAATCACCAAAACTGCCAAATGAGTCTCCAAAGTTTTCAAAAGAGTTACCAAAGTTGTCAAATGTATTGCTAAAACTGTCAAATGTATTACCAATGTTGTTAACTGCGTTATATATACCGCTTTCAATTCCATATACTGCATTACTAACTCCGTTTACAGCATCATAAATTCCGTTTTCAACACTAGACACTGCATAATTTATGTTGTCCATCACATTGTTAACTTGGCCAACAGCATAGTTAACTTCACTCATGACGTCGTTTATCCCACTTGATATATCGCTGACAGCTGACTGAACGCTAGAGAAAATATCTCCTCCGTCACCACCTGAGAAAAAATCATCAAACATTTTGGCACCTTTTCTATTGCTTTTATATATTTATCTATGCTATTATACACATATATTATAAAGGTGTAGTCACGTGAAGAAAGTCAATTATTTAAACAACAAAGACATTTT
>JFJP01037088.1_pt1 | contig 48394 bp, 63 predicted proteins | sample 431651 | NCBI WGS metagenome assembly JFJP01 (sample SAMN02602958, study PRJNA72255) | Microbial mat metagenome, whole genome shotgun sequencing project. | biome: fresh water; feature: sink hole; material: water; isolation source: purple microbial (photo- and chemosynthetic) mats found in... | reverse complement strand
GGTTCAGATTCATATTATCGAAAATTATATTATTAATAGTTTCGATTAGTAAGATTCGTTATTATGGATATCGTTGCTATTGAATTTACTTTCATTAATGAATTGAAACAGATATATCATTAAATTAAATACTAAATAATATATTTTATCTAAGAAAGCGGAGCGAAGCCACATGAAGACCGAATAATTTTTTGGTGTTTAACAATCATTATTGAAACGATATTTCACCATAAAGCAAGAAAAAGGGGAAATCAAATTAAATTTGATTTCCCCTTTTAACTTTAAACACAATCATAATTTTTCACAAAATCTGATTCTTCTTCCGCATAAATTTACATTTAATAATAATAATAAACCAATGAACTATCATTTAGATAAAGTTTATTTTTCAAGTTCAGTTTTATTTTCCTGAACAATTCTTATTTTAAATTCATCACCACTATTTTTAATTTCATATTTAATACGTTTGTGTTCAGATGACAGTCGATTGCAAATAGCTTCAAATATATAATAATCAAGTTTCCACAATTTTAAATTATCAAACATATTTTTATTATGATATTCACATTTAATCGTTATCCAAACATCAAGATTGTTGAAAATAGTTTGCACATAGTTGTCAATCAATCTGGTTGATTTTCCATTTTGTCTTATTGACAAATCTTCAATAACATTATTTTTTATTTTATTTTCCATTTCAAATAATTTTAAATAGCAATTGGAGCTTCAATTTTACCATATTGGTCTTCATAAAATTTGGTTAAATGACAGTTTTTATATTCTTCAGCATCCATTTGATTCAATAAATCATCAAGAGAAGAAAATTTATCAATTTCAATTTGAGCTCTGCTTATGCCATCAATAACTCCATTTTTATTTTCTTCAACATTTTTCAAATATTTTTCAACTTGTTCAAAATGGTTAGAATATATATGAAAATCATCGCAAGTATAATGAATATCTCTTGCAGTAAAATAATACATATTTCCAGATAATTTTTCAGCTATTTTGGCAATAATTACTGAAAACCAACCTACAAACATAAAATCGTAAGGAACTCCTAAAAAACTATCAGCAGACCTTTGTGTTACATGTAAATCTAAATAAAAATTATGTTCAGAATTATTAATTGGAACACAACAATAATGATAATTCATAACACAAGGTGGGAGTGTCATTTTCCTTAAATCTGAATGATTCCAAAGATTTAAAATTAATCTTCTTGAAGTTGGATTCGAAGATATATCATTTATTAATAGTTGAAGAGGGTCTGTTCCGTTAAAGTTGCGAAATTGATAACCATAACTTTTACCAATAGTTCCTTCAACATTCATCCATTCTTCCCAATATTTAACACCTCGATTCAATAACCATTTCCCATCAGTTTTACCATTCATCATCCATGCTAATTCTTTCAAAGCAAGTTTTGGAAAAAGTTTCTTTCCTTTTAGAATTGGAAAATTTTTGTAAACATCTTTAATGTAAAAATATTGATGTTGAATTGCAAGAGTATCTATTCCAGTACGATTTTTAGAACGAACACCTGTTGCCATTACTTTGCGAAGAGATTCTCCATATTGTAATTCTAATGAGAGGGGTTGTGGAAGTGGTTTTTTACGAAAGAATCTTAAAATCGATTTGAAAAAGTTTGAAATTAAATTGTACATAATGAAAAGATTTTTAATTTATATTATATATCCTTAAAATAAAGAAAATATGGGGTGGAAAATTTCATCGGATTTCATCGGATGAAATTTTCCTAATTTATAGTATCTCCAACTTCAGTTGAAAAATAAGTTAACGAGTCAACTTTGTATTCATGCATTTCAGAATCAATAAGTTTATACACAGTTTGTTTAATATTGGGATATTTAACAAATCCTCTTTGATAAACATATATTTGAATTTCTTTGTAATAAACAATATTGATTTGATTTTTTTCTTCAAGTAATTGATTATCAACATAATTTTTACAAGTGTAAATATACACCAAAATTAAACAAACAAATAAAAATATTTTTCGATATAATTTGTATTTATTTTGTTCCATTATAACGCAAGCCTTCTGTTAATCATATCTAAAGCATCTGTGATAAAAGGCAATTTTTCATTACAAGGAAAATTATTATGCATTCCCTTATAATCATAACTATCGTTAATCCATTTACTCCACATTTTGTCAATTAATGCAATAAATTCCGGAGCACTTCCACGTTCCTTATAACGAAGCAAAAATTCTTCTTTTCTGTCTAAAGTTGGAAAAAGAAAATAAAAGAAAATACAATGATGTTCCAATATATCTCTAACTTCTTGATGACTCGAAATAAAAATATATTCATATTTTCCAATATTTTCCCTAATATGAATAAAATAATTAGTTGGAAAATAAGGATTTCTTGTTTGTGAATTTGTTCCATCAGGATTCAAAATCCACGAAAACTTGCTTGAATCTGAATCTAAACAAATATCAGGATTTTCATTAAAAAATGTTGTTTTCCCCATTCCAGGAAAAGCTGCGATTATTTTTGTTTGCATAAAATTTTATTTTGATTGTGAATTAATTATAACCAAAGTATCACAAACATTAAGTGTTTTTAAGTGAAGTTCAATAAGAATCGAATCTTGTTTGAATTTCATTTCACGTAAATTATTGTTTTTCTGTTCATCCAAATAACTACCATAAATAGTAAATCCAACAATACTCATAATCATACCAAAAATACCAATAAAACAAAATAAGAGAATTGTTTTCAACATCAATTTAAGATACTTCATATTATTTCGGATTACTATTGTTTTTCAAATTTTGTAATTCTAATGAGTCAATTAATATGAATTTGTTTTCAGGAAGAATTCCAGATTCAATTTTCAATTCTGAAGGATTGATTTGCGTAATATTTTCTTTTTCGATTTGTTTAACCGGTAAAGTTTTAAGAAAATCAAACATTGTATGAATTGCTTCGAGTGGTGTTTTAGCTTTAATTGATGGGTCGGAAAATTTTTGTGGATTTCGAAATGAACAACTCCAACATTTTAAAGTATAATTATAATCAAGAAAAAACACAGGAAATCCATAACTTTCATAACGGATTGATTCCACAATTTTCAAGCATTCTTCAATTGAAGTTGGATATATTTCAGGTATTGGAAATTTAGACATAAATCATATATATTATGAAAATGTAAACTAATTGATGTAAAGTTTGGTCAAATCCAAGCAAGTTCCAAAAAGCGTTTTTATTAAGATTAAAAAAATCCAGACTTAATCTATCAATCAGATATTTGATATAATCAATAATAAAATGTGTTATTGTATTAAAATAAAAAATTAATGATAACCAATAATAAGAAATATCGGTAAATGCCCAAATAAATAAAATCAATATTGATGAATGCAAAATAGCATGTAAAAAATTACGATAAATAGGTTTAACCTTCTTTTGTCTAACAAGAATATCTTCAGGTAAAATTTGAAACCTAAATACAAAATCACCAATATAATGAGAAATTTGTAAAACAATTAAAAGCTTAATAATTTCGATTGTCTGTTGCATAATAGTAAAATTAAATTGTTTAGTAATAACGAAATATGTTTATTTAATAAAAAATGTCTCTACTTAATTTTGTTGGTAAACACATATATTGACATTCATCACCAAAATTGTCACGAACCAAATATTTGTTTTGTGAACCATTCCAAGACAATACTTTAACAGTTTTTTTCTCAAAAAGATTGAAAACAATTTCACCAACTAAATCAACATAATTTTCAATTTTCAATTTTTGAAGATTGTCAATATGTTGTTCATGTTTGAAAACATTATAGTTTTCAATATCAATAATTTTCTTTTCAGTTTCAATTTTCGACATTATCAATTTTTATTATAATTTCATTTAACTCAGTTATAAATCCTTCAACCAAACGAATTTTTTGCAAATGAAATCCAGAAGGTTGTTTGTTTCTTTTCAAATCTTTTAAATCTAATTCGTATGTTTCACGAAGCATTTCAATGTGTTTTTTAAGCATATAAATTTGAATTTTTAATTTGTGAAAGTTGACAGAATCGAACTGTCATAGATACTCCATTACTTGTGCGCACGCATAACTTCATATTTAGTGTACTTTCCACTTTTTGTTTTCTTGGACAGGAATTTTAAAAACTCCACAACCACCAGATTAGCATTTTCTGATTTTTTCAACATACTTATGTTATGCCACTCACCACGTCTTAAACTAAAGTACTTTGCAAGCTTTCGTTAGATTACTTCTTTAACTTAATCCGTTCCTTTTTCCTATTTGGATAAACTTCCGTTTTTTCTTTTATCTAACTCGCATTACAAACATATTAAAATAATAATCAAATTGTACAATCTGATAATTAATTTTACCAGATTGTTTAAATAATTTTAATTCAGTTATTTGTTGTTTCCAATCTTCATGTTTTGTTTTTTCAAACAAATATGCAATTAAATCAGAAAAAGTATAAATTTCACTCAAATTAGCTTCAACTGTGGTTGGAAAACCTTCACATTTAAAAGTACGTTTTATCAATATAACATACAAATTTTCAGGTGAATTTACAGTATTATTAAAATGAGTTATTTTTTCATGTTCAATACATTCTTCTTCAGTTATGAAGTAATGTTTATCAAAAGATAAAAATCCAGTTACTTTTTCCATAAAAATTATTTTTTAATTATAATAAATATATCCTACAATATCTTAAAATATGGAATGATTTTTTAGTCAAAGAAAATTATTTTTTAACTTTTCAAAGATTTATGAATTTTCTTTGTTTTAGAATAAATAAATTTGAATGAAAATCCAATATATCTATATTTTTTGAAACAATAAATATCAAACTCTTTCCAACTATCGGAAACATAATCAATTCCAACAATACGAATATTATTTGTTTTATATAAAATGTTTTGAACTGTCAATTCATTTATTCTTTGTTTCAAATGTTTTTTAAACTTTCTTGGAATTTTCATAATTATTTATAATAAATATTGGTTTGAACTTGACAAGCATCAATATAAGCATAACGAAAAGCTTTATTGATAATTGAAAGAATATTAATATTATCAAAGGTTGTTCCTCTCAATTTTAATCTAAAATCATCTTTATTTAAAAATAAATCTAAAAAATGTTGATGTAATAATCCATGATAAATCGGAACATTATTCTTAACAGTGAAAATATGATAAAACTTAACATTATCCATTATTTTAATATAAAGTTTCTTTTCATCACCTTCAAACCCATCAGGAATTTTTTCACATAAAAAAGAATTTAATTCATAAGTAGTCAGAGCACGACTTTCAACAGAATTTGCAATTGAGAAATAATCACTTGTTATCATAATACTAAAGTTTTAAAAATTCAAATTGTTCCTGTTTTTTTCTTTCATTTATTTTAGAACAAATAACAGTTTTCTTGATTATGTTTCGACCTGAATTAAATTCGCATGTTGTACAAGTTTCACTACCTATTCCAATTACTCTACGCTTAAATACGTTGAATTCACATTTATCATCATATTGAGGTTTTCTATTTTCTTCATACAAAATCGAATAAACATAAGGCAATGTTTCAAAATATTCGGAATTCAACATAAGTTTTTCACAAATAATGCAAGTTTCATTATGACTCTCAACAAACTCTTTCAAAGTTAAATCGGATTTAACTTTAAGCATTTCATATTTCTCTTCTGGAATAACTTCAATAGCAAACAAAAATCTTAATTTCATTTCTTCAGCGATATTATAAACATCAGCAATTGAATTGAATTCTTCAGCAAGAATATAAACATGTTTTACTCTTTTGTGAATTACTGGTAAACTTTCGCAATATTGTATATCAAATACTTTCATAACTATTTATTTTTGTTTTAATCTTCGATTGCTCTCCAATATGATTTTTTGTTAACTTCCAACATTTGTTTGTTCTTGTTAAACATGTTATTCATAATTCGTTTATGATTAAGTTCAGATTTAACACGAGTATACTTAATATTTTTATTATTGATTTTATTAGGATTTAAAATCCCGCTGCAAACAACATCAATTATGTCATTTTTAGATAAATTATGTGCTGAAATTACTTCAGACATGTGTTGCATAACAGGAACACAATAATTTGAATAATGATTTATCAAATTTTGTTTGTTTATATGTTCTAAATCATAAACATCTTTTTCAGTTCCAATAATATAATAACCTTTGTTTACAACATATTTCGCAGCATTTTCCTTTGATAAACAAACTCTTGAACTTTTAATACAACGGTTGTTAAACATCAATTCTTCATTAATGTAAACATTATTGAAGACACCAGTAAAATTTATTTTTGCAATAACACCATAATCATTCATTCGCTTAATGCAAATAATTGTCTTATAATTTTCTTGTAACATTTGTAATAATAATGTTGTCAAAATTTCCTTATCATAATTATATTCAATTGGCAATTTATATTTAGACCATTCAATCTGAAGCTTAATACTTGCAAACAATTGTTCTTCAGCTGCAAAACATTCATAACTATTTGCCAAATAATCCTTCGTAATTTTCCCATTTGCATCGCGAGAAACTTTCATTGAAAATTTGGATGTATGTATGAAAAATTCCTGATTAAATACATAAATCGCAAATTGTGTTTCATCGTTATTAAATAACTTTTTCAAGCAATCGAATAAAATCAAATACAATCTTATGTTTATTGTTTCTTCTTCATGAATATAATCAACAAGTGTTGAAAGTTGGTCCGAGTTAATTGCCAACGAAGTTCGAGTGAATTTTGAACAAACTTGACTCAATTTCCGGTTGGGTGTTTTATCTACTATTATTGTTTCACGAAATCCAACACTATTACAACGTAATGCAGAATATTCCATAAACTTTGCAAAAACAACATTCTTATAAAACAATTTCCAATTAGCTTCGAATAAACTTACACCTGATTTTTCAACCAATCGTAAATCATTATTGTTAATTCTCCAAGCATAATTTAACTCCCATTCAGTACTATTAACATTACACATGGCACAACACCAAATTTGTGTCGGAGTCATATCGAAAATATACGGCACATTATCTAAATTTTGTCCAGTAGTTTGTTCTTCAGATAAACGAACATAATGTAAAAATATCATTGTACAAAATGACATTATTCTATCATAATATTGCAAATTACATATCAACATATTTTCAAAAGTTGCATATAATTCACGAAGTTGTCCCGACTTATATGCTTCGATTTCTTTTTCAGTTATTGTTGAATTTACATATTGTTTAACTCGCAAATAATCAATATCTTCGAAAAGTAAAGGATTACTTGTTATGAGTGAATTCCAACGATAATCAAATCCATCAATTTTTTGAAAACTTGTTGAAAGGTAATCACTAATATTTTCAATATATTGTTTCTTATCGGAAAAGAAAATATCTTGTACAATATCTATTTTTTCACTTGAATTTAATTCAGGAGAAATATGATTACCTAACTCGTTCTTATTCATTTTTTATTCCAGTAAAATTTTTGAAATTGTATTGATAAAGTTTGAAAATTTTTCCAAACTCAGTACGAACTTTCACACAACCATCAAATTTATTTATAACCTTATATCTCTTATTAATTTTGAAATCATTTGTTTTACAAAAAGTACACAATAGATTTTCACCAATCAAAATATTGTCAATATTTTCACCGCTAGTATTGTAAAAAATAAAATCAACTTTTGGTTTATTTATGTTTTTTTCAATTTCATCGTTAGTCCAAATTTCCTTACTTTTCAAATATTTTTGTAACTGAACTTCAGACATTTTCATTTGTTTCAAAATTTCTTGAAACGATGCATGTGGATGTTTATATTGTCCTGATTGTTCATTAGCACCTTCAATCAAACCCTTACAATATACCCATTTCAAATCTGCTTCAAAATAAATATCATCATTTTTAAATAATAAGTTCCAAATTTGTTTTAATTTTTTCATATTTTATATATCCTTAAAATTTAATTATTATGAAGTGAATAAAGACCCCGATTTAAAAATTGTATTTTCAACAAATATTTTGGAATAATTACCCAAACTATTTATGACATGAAAATATAATTTATCATCAAGATTACGATAAGCAGTTTCAATTACATATTCTTGACCAACTTTGAATTCACTCGTATTGTTACTGAAAACACATTTAAGTATATCAAGTCTTTTCAAATCACAAAATTCAATATTAGTTTGTAAAATAACTTCAAGTTTTGATTCAATAGCTGTTGGAGATTCAGGAAATTTAATTATGAATTCGGTTTCAGTTATTAATGAATTAATATTCATTTGCTTATTTCTTGCTCCGAATGTATTTGGTTCAATACAAGTAATAATACCTAATTCAACATTAACAATTTCAACAACTTTTTGTTCAAAAAAACCAATTTCATAACCACCATCAATATCCTCCAAAAATAATGTATCACCAACTTTAAGTGTTTTCATTATATTATCGATTCTATCAAATTCATTTTTTATTTTAGCAATGATTATAACACTATCAAGATTTCTATTAAATACAGAAATTTCCTTAAATCTGTCAAGAACACGTAATTGAATTTTTGTTTCTTCCATAATATTATTTTATTTTAATCATTATGTTTAATTCTATTCCAAATCCGATGTATCCCTGTTGTATTGAAATGTTTCTTAACAAAAGCTTGAATTTTTGGAACTTCAATACTCCTAACATCACCATTAACTTTTTTACGATTAAGAATAGCCAATGTTTCTAATCCAATCAAATTATCTTCATCAATAAATTTTTGTGCTTTTTCAATAAAATCTGCTTTACTCAATTCCATAATAATATGTGTTTTTATTTTTATTTTCTTATGTATATATCCAAAATAATCAATATATATGGGCTGATTTAATTTTCGTTAAATCTCAAACCATTTATATATTAAATTTGTTTTAAAATTTGGTTATATTTATTTTTGTCAACAATAACATGCTTGTTTCCAAGCATTTCAAATTCAGCAAACATATCCTTAAAATCAACATTGATAACAACTTTATCATCAGGAATATGATATATCATTTGCATTTTTGGATGAGTTGCAATCTTAAAATGATTATTTTTCGTGTATTTTTTTAAACTTAAATCAATATCATAATCTTTTTCAAACTTCATTATTAATTGTTGTAATTCAATCATTTGCTTAACAGCATATCCTTTATCCAACTTTATTTCAACTAAGTTTAAAATATTCATTAAATCTTGTTCAGTTTTAAAATACCAATCAATATCGGAAAGTATTACATCAGATTTTTCAATAAATGATAATTTTAAATCATATCCACCTTTATTATATTCTGAAATTTTTATAATATCTCCAATCTTTATTTCAATATTTTCGGATTTAGTCACAATATAATGTAACCCGATTTTAATTTTCTTTTTCATTTCAATGTATCTTTAAATAAGAACCAACAAAGAACAATATTATCATAATATGATAAAAACATATTATTCATAAAATTAAATTTTTCACAATATTTACGAACATGAATTTGTTCGTATATTGTTAATGAAGCAAACCAAGGTTGAGCATATTTAAAAGAATTATCTAACCATCTTCTATTTGCGAATTTTTTAAAATTCATTGATTTTTTATTTTTCATAACTTAAATCTGTTTCAATAATAATATTATATCTATGTCTATCAGCAATAACATGACCATTATCATCGGGAATATTTTCAACAGTATTAAATAAATGAGAATATACAATATCAACAATTATTTTATCTTCAGGAAGATTTAATTGTTTTTCATACATAGGATGAGAATGAATTCTTTCCTTATATGGAAATTTACAAACATTATTTTTTCTTATATTGTTATCAATAATATATTTTTCAATTATTTTTTCTCCAAATAGAGATTCTTTCAAAAATGTCATAAATGTTTTATTTCGTTTACTTATCAAAACATAATCATGTCCACCAGTACCAACAGCAAATCTATTTAAACTATTTAAAACTGTTTCACGATAATCTTCGCGTTCATAATCATTTGGAATATTTATATTCGACATTTCAAATATTTCCAAAACATCTTCAATCTCTTTCAATTTAACATCAGTCAATTCATAAAATAAACTTTCAAATCTATCAATGAATTTTAATTCACGTATGATAAATGGAGCTTTTAAACTGTCAATAGGAAATTTATAAATTAAATAAAATTTTCCTTCCCGAATACGAATATGATATTTGTCTAATTTAAAATAGTTTGTTTTAATTTGAGTATCTTCGTAACTCATATTATCAGAAATATCTTCAACCCAACCAACACTTAATAAGTAATCTTCAGATATTGAATTATTTTTTGATTTTTTCATAATGATTTTAAAAATTTTGTGTTTGTAATATTATATGTTTTTCTCTTGATTGTTTATTTGATTTCATTGTTTCTGAAGTAATTTGAAACATTCTTTCAATCATTGAATCCACACTTCTTCTATTCATTACATTACTGGAATCTTGGTCTGGCATTTTATTGTAACTAAATCGCATTCCATTTTTACTTGTTGTTTTAGTTGCAATATCCGCTAACATTTCAGTTATGCCATCTTCAACTTTTTCGTAAGCATAACGAGTATTTATTGTTATGCCCAAATTCTCGATATACTGATTTGTCCAAGATTCTAACGTTGACTGATAAGTATTGTAACCAATTTTAAAATCTTTAGACATTTCAAACTCATCAACAAATTCATACATTTTTTCCAAAACTTTTGTCATTGGTAATGCTAACTCATTTGCATCTGAACTATCAACTAATTTAAGCAAGTTTATAGCACGTTTGAAATTTTTCTGTTTCAATATTCCTGAATCATCAACATAAAGATTTATAATATCCAAAGCTTTTGTAACACTATATTTAGATATAAGATATTTTGCAGGTTTAAACATTGCATCGAGAGCTTCTTTGGATTTAACTTGGACACTTATCGGACTTGCAAATACATCAAACTTAATATCTATATAACAAACTTCACCTGTTTTAGGATAAACTAAATCACGATTTTCAATCACTAAATCCGAATGCTTTCCAATCCATCCAATCACATCAGTAAACTCTAAACTGTTTGCATTAATATAAGTATTTTTCCTAATTAAATCAATAAATGTTCCAACAAGTAATGAATGTTTTTTTATCTTTTCTTCTTTTGCTGCTTCAATACCAATTTTTTTAAGTTCTTCTTGTTGTTGCATTTCAAGTCCATTAAACTCATCACTTACACTAACAATATAACCATATTTATCAAGTTCTCTGGCAACTTTCACAGGGTGTTGCATACATTCATTGTATTTAGTTTCAAATGAAGTTAATTCATATTCTTCAAGATTGAAACGAATTTTACCATTTATATATGAAAATCCAGGAGTTGTTATCTTATGTAAAACAGGGTCATATTGTGCAAGAAATTCTTGTTTTGCACTTGCAATTGCTTTATCATCAACAAAATTATCTCTATCTTCTTCAGTAATTCTTAACAATAAATTTGGTTCTTCTAATAATAAATCATTTGTTGTTCCATCACTTTTCTCAGTTTGAACACAATAAATTGATTTTATTCCAGATTTTCGCACACGAGCATTAAATTGTTCTACTTCATATCCAGAAAATGGTCCTAAATAAATTGAAGCAAATTTCACATCCGTTGAATTTTTTCCGCCATCATTAATATCAACACCAACACTCAAATAATTTGAACAAAAAATAATTTCATAATCCCCGACTGTATTGTTATCATTAATTAATCTACAAATTTCTTGTTCTGTGTTTGAACGTTTATAATAACCATATTTGATTGACCTACCTAAAAGATATTCACACATTCCAATTATTTTCTCAGAATATATTTCACCTTTATTAGTTGGAATTAAAATTCGATAACCTTCAGTTAATAAATTAAAAACTTTGTTTGCAAGTCTTGTAGTTGCATCCAAAATATCATCACAAATAATAAACTCCATTGTTTTATTAAGTGATTTTTTATTAACTCTGATAATGTTTGCAACATTTCCAAAAAAGTAACTTTCCCCTGTTTCAGTACCTGTCAGTAAACATAATTTGGCAGCAAATGGGTCATTGGATGATATGAAAAATAACTCTTTTATTTTCTTTATAACATTTGAAGTAGCTTCGATTCGATATGAAGAAGTGAATAACAAATGTGATTCATCAATGAAGATATAGTCAAACATTTTAGATAATTTCTCATAATTAGCACGAGCAAATTTATCGAAAGTTGTCACAGCATTGATACCATATTCGATTTGTTTAATATCCTTATTTCCATAATAACAATCAAATAATTCCATTACTTCAGAATCTGTTTCAACCTTGTTTTTAATTACACTAATATAAGGTAAAACCAAAAGAATACGTTTATTATCTTTCGCCAATGTTTTAATGAACTCTGTTTTACCAGTTCCGGGCGGGGAGAATATTATGTTAATTTTTGAACCTGTAATTCCGCCTTTTAATGGCTCACATAAAATATGTTTTTTATCTGATAAATATTCATTATTTCCTAACTCTATTTTAGACTTAATTAATTTATTATTAAGCGAATTTTTTATTGCTTTTTTAATTCCGTTTTTAAAACCAGAATCAACAATTTCTTTTAATTCAGGTTCAATAGATTTTATAATTCCACATTTTTTCAATACATCTAATCCATATTTTGATGGATTTTTGCCATTTGAAATTGCACAAGAATAAAATGAATTTATTTCCCCAATGTTTTTACATCCTTCAGAATCAAGTATAACATGCGCCATTGATAAACCATCTTTGCCAAATAATGATGCAAGTGTATTACAAATATTGTAACGTAATTGATAATTTATTGCTGAACGTGGTAAAGCCTTAACATCTGAAATATCTAAACCCAATGAAACAAATTGACTTAAATCAATTTCAACAGGTTTATTTTCATTCATTGCTTCAACATCTTTTATTGCTAAATCATTATTAATAATATTAATATATTTTCTAGCCATTGGAGTATCTCTTAATAAAACTCTTTGAATGGTTTCATTATAATTAAATCCATCAATAGTTTGGCAAAGATTCAATCCAACATGTGCATCAATAAAGTTATTATTTATTAATGGAAATTCATCATATGTTAAACGAATACCTGATGTTATTCTACCAACAGTATTATCAACACCCACAAGTTTTGTTTCACCATTATAAATAATTTTATTTGTCAATTCAAAATAATTTGATTCTTCGCTGAAAAAATTTGCAGGGAAATTTATGTTACTTCTTGAATCTTTGTTAATACGATATAAAATATCATAAACAATTGAAACTTTTGTTTGATAATTTACTTTAAACCAATATTTTGAAATATATTCGTTTTTTACAATATCAGTATACACATGATGTGGAGGTGTCACTTTTGTATAAACATGGATTCCTTTGCCAGATGCTGATTTACATATCCAAAGAAACCAATTAAATTCTTGTAAATATTCAAACATTTTTTGTTTCAATGTTTCAATACTTCCAGTCCATTCTTTCAAGTCAATATCAAATACTTGTAACCCATTCCATTTATAATACTCTTCAGTTGTTGGACGAGTTCCATCATAAGAAGTATAAATTTGTTGTTTATATTGTTTGTCAGTTGGTTTATTATCTTCGTTGGTAATTTCAAATAAAATTTCGCCTAAAGTCCGAGTACAATAAATCATTTCATTATTAACATTATTTGTATACATTGTTTTTAAACAAGTTACATAATTGTTAGAAATGAATTTATTACTAAGAAGTATTGCTAATAATTTATTGGAAATTATTTGAGTTTTAGATAGACGAGTTATTACATTATTTTTCTGATAAAAATCATTAATTATATTGCTTGAATTATCAGAGTTAGAAACTTTTTTGAAATAAATATCACTAAGTTTTTGTGACATATCAATATTTGATTCCATTTCATATTTCTCATATAATTCAATATCATCAATTGATTTATTGATTTTATAAATATCTCTGAGATTTAATAATAATTTTAACGAATCAGTATTGAATGATAATTTCTTATTAACGTATGAATTTATATGTGTATTAATTATTTCAGTTCTTGCTTTCAATATATTATGAAATAACAATAATTTGTTTAAACTATGTTTTAATACTTCTTCATAATCTAAAAGATTATCTATCTTTTGTATTTCAGCTCTTTCAATTTCAGCTGAAAATTCATTAAGTTCATTTAATGATTGTATTGTTTGTCGTAATGTATAATAATTATCTTTTTTAGATAAAAGAATTTCTTTCTGACTTATTCTGAAATTATTTGATTCTTCATCAGTAATCAATTCAGAAGTAATTTCCTTTATTTTATCCTTACTTAGAATATGTTTATCAACATCATCAGGAAAATCAAGTTTAAGTTTATGTCGAATATCCTTAATTTTTCTTGCTAATCTTGTTTTATTAAAAGTAATTATATTTTCTTCGATTTGTGTATCAATTGATTTTTGATTAATATCAATATCAATAGCTGTTAATAAATTTTGTTTCATAAGTGTTTAAATTAAAAACAGGATATATCTATTTTTAAGATATATCCTGTTTTTTAGATAAATATGGGACGATTAAAAAAACTATTTATTTTAATAAAACTTTACCATGTCCAATCATGTTTAAATTAGCAACATCAATTAATTGATATGTTGTTGGAGATTTTATTGAAACAAACATACTCAAATCAAAATAATATTTATTATCTGAAGTTACTTTTGATTCAATATATTGTTCTTCATCTGAAATTGTTTTGTTTAAAAATAAATATGTTGGTTTAATAACATTATTAAAGTGAACATTTTTATTTTCAAAAATTATATCACTTTTAATAAACTCAATAAAAATTGGTTGGAATATAGGAACAATTTTTGTTGTTTGTTTTGCCTCAATAATAGTATTTGTAACAACATTTTGTTGAACAACAGAAACCGGATAATTTTGATTTGGATGACTTATTGCAGCTTCAATAATTGGATTAATTGTTGACAAATCAGTATTAACAGATGCTGTTCTTTTCATTAATTTATTATCACACAAAATCTCTGTGGAAACAATAATATTAACAATAGCGTTTGGATTTGTTTCATAAAAAGATAATAAATTAAGCCCAATATTTATTGAATTAAAACAATTATCTTCATCTGAAATTCTAATTGTTTTATAAACATTTCCAACACCATAATTTATGACATGAGAAACTTGAATAATAGCACGAGAAACTTCGAAATAATCCAAAATTATTTGTTCAATTGTTTTTAATGTCTCAGTACTAATTAAATTAATGTTCAAATAATGACTAGAATCCAAACTAATTTTTGTTTGAATATAATCCGGCACCGGTTTTTCATTTATTAAAACTTCGAAATCAAACGGATAATTAAGGATAGTTCCTAAACTTGTTTTGTCTGATTCTAATACTTCAGTAATTTGACAAATCAAAATATCTGAAGAAGTTGGAATTTTAAATATAACTTCTTCAGTCCAAGAAGACCCATTAATAATTAAATTTTCAGGAACAATTTTAAATTCAGATAATTGAACAATTTTTGAAATTAAAATTTCGTTTGTTTTTGATGACTTAATAATCACATGTAAAGCAAAAACATTAATCCAAGAATAACCTTGTTTCAATATCAAATGGACATTAGTTGATAATGTGTTAACCTTAGGTGTATTAATTGTTGGAGAAAATAACGGCGCTCCACTGAAAATTTTATTCAAAGTATGTTTATAAACTTCTGAACCTGAATCCCATACAGTTTTGTTTAAATCTGATTGGTCAAGATTTACGTTAACATATTGTGGATTAACAAGATTAATTTCAGATTGAACTTTTGAAAAATCAAGAATATCTTGTGTTTCAACAAATTTCAATAAGGAAAAATCATTTATTCTGTGGATAGAGTTCATATTTCAATTTCATTAAGTTTATAACTATTTACAATTGAGTTATTGTTGAAAATTTTCTTTTAAAATCAATCAAATCATTTAAGTACATATCTGAAATTGGAGTTACTTTTATGTATTCAAGATATGTTTGTAATTCATCACGTTTTTGAATCATCTTTTCAATTTCCTCTTTAGTAAGTTTATCGATATTCATTTTAAGAACATCGTAAGGAATTTGAAGTTTATCCAAATCTAACTTAATATCTGTGATTGGACGATTATTAACAATTAAACTTCCTTGTGTAACAAGTGTAATGAACATTATTTTATATGAAAGTTCAGCAATATCTACACCTAAAATTTGGATTGTTCTTGTTTTTCTTTTCTGATAAAATACTAAACGTTTCTTTACAAATACATCAATTAAATGATAAGGAGTTTCAAAATTCATTATTGTTTTTCCATCAGCATCAATACAGTTGAGTGTATTCTTCATTACTTTTGAAAATAATTTCATATTTTGAAAGAATTTCCATTTATCTTGAGAAACTAATTTCAATCTTCCCTTAGCAAAATGAATAGCATAACGAATTTTTCCATCCATTGATAAATTTGTGAAACTAACAATATATTGTTTTTCAATCAAATTATGTAATGTTTCATCATATTTTTCAAATGAAACATCAAATGGTAAATCAGTTATAATCAATGTATCAGTGTCTAAATTAATTTCGTATTCGCCTACACAATACCATGAATCCTTGCTACTATTATAAATCATGTTTTCAGGTTTAATTCCTTCAACAAATGGAATTAATGGAATTTCATCAATATCGGTTTGGCAAGACCCTTGTGTTATTACTTTAACACAATTATCAATAACTGAATCTAATTGATATGAAAAACTTCTGAAACTAAATCCAAATCCAGGAGAATTAGTTCTAAACAATAAAACCATTGGAATTATTGGTAGAAAATATTTAGGTTCAACCAAATCACCATCATCAATATGTCTTTCTAATAATTCAAAATCTTGTTTGAAAAATTCCAAATAAGGTGTTTTTTTAATATGCAAATATCGAGCGGCTGTATCACATTTAGGTACTCGAAGTGTACCTATTTGTCCGATAACTTCTAATGGTGAATATTTCATGACATGTGTTGAACACAATTGCACAATGGTATTCATTAACGAAGCATCACCGTGTTGGTAATGTTGTTTCATAGCATCTCCGATAAGAGATGGCATCTTGATTTTATTACTATTCTTTAAATCACCAGTTATTGCAGCCCAAAGAATTTTTCTTGCTCCAACTTTTAATCCATCCATAATATTCGGACAGGAACGGGTTTCCACTACATATCGTGCAAAGTCTCTAACTTCAGTATTTAAAAAACTACTAACTCTTCTTTTTGTTACTTCAACAGTATCTTGTTTCTGTATTGCCATTTTTATTGTATTTTTAATTTTCCTTTATTTTTCCAACCCATAAATTTACAAATATCAATTATATAATGTGAACTTTCAGGTAACCATATATAATTACCTCCATAAAAATGAGCACTTATTAAATTTAATTTAGAGTTCTTTATTTTATGATATTCTTCTTCATTTAAAAACAATTGAAATCCAATTCCTTTTCTTGAAGTACATCTATTTATTTTTGAACCACTTAATAAAATTGCTGTATCTCTATTTTGATAAGTATATCTTATTCCTTCATCTGAAGGTTTAAAATCAAGATAATCTGAAATATGTTCCATTTTAAATCCAATATTTTAATTCAGAAAGAGTCATATCTTTATAAAATTCCTTATTTTCATTACATGGAATTCCATCAATTGAACAAATTTTTGTTCTCGTTATTGAAACAACTTCATTCATATCTTCATCAAGAAAATCTTCAACATAAGTTATATATCCAACAATACATTTTGTCTTATCTGTTATTCCAAATCTTTTTAATTTAATTCTTTCGGTTTTCTCATAATATCCTGTTTTTAAATCAAGTTCACGTTTTAATTCAATTATTTCTTCCAAATTAGTACGAACTTTTGAAAATTTCTTTTCAATTTTATTTTCAATTCTTCTACACAATTGATAATTTGATAACATAGTTTTAAATTTAAAAATGGATATAAAGTTATTTACACAACTATTATATCCACTTTTATTGTAATTTATGGGCTGAAAATTAATCCCTTATTTATTTAATTTTAATGTCAATATATGTTTCAATATTTCTCCAGAATAATTATCAACAATATGTTTAATAACATTATCAATAACTTTATATGATTTATTAATATCATATAATTCCCAAATTAAACAACCAGCTTCACCTGAATTCCATTCTTTTTTTCCAAAAACTGATTCTCCGTTCAAACCATTATTTTCAACAGAATCTTCTAATATCCAAGACATACAATATTGTACAGCTTGTCTAAAAGCATCTTTATAATTTTTATGTTCAACAATATCGGAAAAATGTGTATTAATACCATCAAGTAAATTTCCAAAAATTTGCTTATTATTTAATTGAGATATTAATTCATTCCCAATTTTTGTTAGAAGAATATCTTCATCTCCTAAAATGTCTTTATCTGTAATCATAATGTTTTTTTTTTAATTTTTAATATTTTACCAATTATTTAATTTTATTTTAAAAATATATTGTATCACTTCTGGATAACGTTTCATATAAAATAAGAATATTTTATCACATTCAACAATAAAAGAATCACGTAGTTTATCAGTATAATGTAATGACCAAAGAATATTTAATAAATAATCATAATCTTTATTTTTAGAAATATTCAAATCATCTAATACTTCGGCAACATCATATCCGATTTCTTTTAAATTATTAACAAAGAAAATTGATAAACTTTCTTGTAATGCTGATTGAAAACATGTTGAAATTGATTCATTTTTCTTAAATTCAGAAATAGAAATATATCTATCCAATATCAATTTGAATTCTTTAATCATACTAGGATTCAAAGATTTACAATAAGATTTACAAATTTCTTTAACAAGATATTGTCTACTATTTCTAACAAATTCAAATTCAGATTGTGTCATGATATTTACTATAATTAAATATTATCAACAAGAGTTAATTGATAAGTTGAATTCAAAATATTAATATCATCAATTTGATTATTTTCAATAAAAAATTCAAATTCATCTTTTTCTAATAAAAAATATTCATAATCATTTTTTCCAACAACTAAGAATTGAATCTCAATTTCCATAAATCCATCATATTCAACATCAGTTATTTGAATAAATTCTTCAAAAATAGTGAAATCTTCACCCATTGGAGAAAGTTGAATTTTTCTTCCAACCAAATCTTCAGGTTCTTTCAAACTATTTGTAAATGCTGGTGTTCTTTCGTTTATATCTAAATCAGGAATATCAAAATCTTCAGTATTTGAATCATCAATATCATCACTTATACGAGTAACATATTCATTTCCATCTTCATCAAACCATAAATCTCCTCCTTCAAAAGATTCATTTTCCAATTCACCAATAACATTTTCATCTGATGAAATTATATAATATTCTGATTCCAAAGCATTATAAATTTTCTTAGAAACTTCATATTGCATTAAATCAGCATTCTTTTGAATTTGAATTTCAATAGAATCCTTATTTTCCTGCATCATTTTAAATCCTGAAAAATCAATATCCAAATTATTTGTAATTGAATTTTCATGATAATATCTTGAATTATTTCTTGTTCCAGATATTTCTATTCTATTTATTAATTGATTTTTATCAATCGAAACATTTGAGAAAACCCAAATTTGTGCTTTTTCATTTTTCAAATCAACACCAGAATATGTGAAACTTGCACCGTCTCCTTGAGAACCAAACCCAGAATAATTTATTTCAACATCCTCATATCCAAGTTCTTCAAGTTTTTCTTTCCATTCAATAATTAAAAATTCATTCCAATTTTCAAGAATTTTTGAACGATGATTTTCAATAGCTATTTTTTGAGCTTCAGGAGATAAATCTCCAAACAAATATTTTGTCATTTCAATTTAATTTTAATTTGATTTATATATATAAATTTACATTTCACTTAAATTTTCAATTTTTTGAATCGTAATCGCACTTAAATCATAAACAATATAATGTGAAATATCTGGTGAATCAGGACTATCAAAATCTTGTGTATGACTAAATCCATAACTATCAGTAATTTTCAATAAATATTCACAATGTCCTCCATAAGAACTATTTATAATATCAGCCAATATATCAACATCAGAATCTGAATCTTTCAATAATTCGGATATAATTTTTAATTTATCTTTATCTGTTGGATTTTCATAACCATAATTTTCATAATAATTATTTCCATCTTTTTGTGCTTTATCTAAAATTGCCTTAAGAATTTGTGGTTGAAATGTTACCTTATGATTATCAACATTTGTTTTCAATTGAAGCATGCAAGTATAAATATTTTCACCATAAGTTAGTGCATCAACCTTGGATGTGCTAAAATACAGACCAAAACCAGCACCAGTAGTTCCTGATTCTTTACCAACATTTTTAAAACTAAATTCCTTGAATTTATGTTTCGAACCATGATAAGTTAATACTTGCATAATAAATTTATTTTAATACAAACTAAATGTTGTTGTTGTTTCTAATTCTTGTTTGATTTTATCTTTAATACCTTTAATAAAAATATCATATTTTTGTGATAACATTTTAGATTGTTCGTCATTTCCAAAAAATTTACAATAAACATAAATTTCATTTTCATCATTAATAGAAACAGATATATTTGAAGCATTAAGTTTCTTTAATTTTTCTGAATAACTTGAAATTATTTTTTCTTTGATTGATTTTTCTTTATCGAAAATATATCCTTTTTGTTTTATCAAATTAATAGCATTTTGAACTCTATCTATACAGAAACATTCGGATTGTGAACCAGTATTTATTGACATAACCCAACCAGTTTTTTCAGATAAATGTGATGCTTCAGTATATCTTCCACCAACAACACCACTAACTAAATCTTTTGGAAAAAAAGTATTCATTGTAATCATACAAATTTTTTCACCAACATGATGTTGACAATGCCATTTAATTTCTGATTCTGTTAATACAGTAATATGAAAATTATCAGTTGGTTTTATTATATGTAAAAAATATTGGTTTCCATCTTTATCAACACATTTACGTACGTTAGGATTTGGAAAATTACCAACAACATTATGTTTTGAAACATCTTCAGGTTTACAATAAATAGTTTTCATAATTTATTAAAATATTTTATTTTAAATCAATTCTTTTAATTTAAGCATTAATTGATTTTCATCAATTCCAGGAAATTCACTTAAACCTGTCACTTTATTGAATAATTCTAAATCAATAAGTTTATTATCAACAGCTGTTATTGAAATAGTATTACCTCTTCCATTATGTCCTGTTGAAAAGAAAAGTTCAATTCCTGACTCATTAATTGTTGTACCAGTCTCAGGTTTAAGTTCAACAACATTTTTACATTGAAAAGTTTTACCTTCAAAGTTAGTATACTTAGCTTGAAGTGTTAGTGTGAAAATTGCTTGTAAGTTCATAATATATTATTTAAAATTATTTTTAGAATGGTAAATCAGTATCTTTGATAATACTGTTATGATTAAAATTTAATGTTGTTGAATTATCAAGTTTTGTTTTTTGCCGATAACATTTACTCAATATTTCGTTTGAAATAACAATTTTTTTAATATGATTTTCATGAATCCAAATTATATATTGTGGGTCATATTTAATAATTTCATTAATATTTTTACCATTATGTTTACCAAAATTAATAATTAAATCTTCCGAATCAATTAATTTAATATCATCTTTATTTTCAATATGTGATATTTTTATTGATTCAGTTGCAGTTGGTTTCAAAAATGTTGATTGAATATCCATTTTTGCTGCTTCAATTTCATTTTGCGAAACTTCATCAATATTATTAAAAAATCTTTTCATTTGATTTAATGCTTCAATACCCATAGGTTGTGAAACTAAATCCATAAAATTTGGACGGTCATTTTCATCTTGTTGAGCACTAACTTGAATTTCATCTTGTTGAGCTTGTTGAGCTTGTTCATCAATATGTTGTGAAACTAAATCCATAAAATTTGGACGGTCATAAATATCAGTAACAAATTCACAAGGAACATTATCGGGATATGTAGGTGTAAATAAATCAGCAATTAATTTACATTCTTGGTTAACATTCACATCATAAATATCAGGTCTTTTACAAATATAATATAAATCCCTTGTTATTTCAATATCATATTCAGCATCATGAAGTTTTTCATCATCAATATTTAAACCAATTTGTTTACAAACAGTAACAAGTTTAAAATCAACCATTTCATGTCTAATAGTTGCCAACATATCTGAAGCTAAACTCATAACATCAATAACATTTCCCCAACATAATGTATAAAAGAATACATCATTATTTCGTAAAAACATTGCATTTATAAAATCAACATCAAACTTAACATTATAACCAATTATAAAAAACTTTTCAGTTTTGTCAAATACACTTATGTATCTGCTCAACATATTTCTGAATTCATAATATGATTCCATTTCTGGTGGATAATTCATTATTGTTTCAACCCCAATATGTGAAACTTCTAATGCTTTTTTATCAATAACACAACCTTCAAATGGGCGTATTCTATAATCAAATTTTTCAACAATTTTTCCATTTATTTCTAAACAACCAGATAATTGATGTATGCAATGTATTCTTGAATCGGTACCAGTTGTTTCACAATCTAAGAAAATTCTTTTCATATCCATAATAAGCATATTTTGTATTATATACAAAACTTATAATGCTATTTTTTTATTGAAATTATTGTATCAAATAATAAACAACCAATTAAAATAAAAAGAAATAAAGAACAAACAATATTTCCAATTAATTTATCTTTTTTATCTTTATATAAATCTGTTGGATTTAGAAAATCAGAAGTTCTATAATTTTCAGAACTTTTTAAAAAAATTTTTTTAAGTAATGATTTCAACATATTTGTGATTTTTAATTATGAAAAATATTATTGTTTTTATCTGAAAATATTTTCTGAACATAAATTAATTTATCTTTTTCATTCAAATCAGATAATAATATTATATCATTAGTTTCATTGCATTTAAAAAATGAAGTAATATCACAATTATCAAACATTGCTAACCCCGTATTATTGGGGTCAATAACAAAAACATCATTATTTTCATTAAATTTATAAACCCTGCAAATTTTATCTTCAAATTTTGAAATATTTATTGCTGACATTCCTGTCGTTGTTTTTTTATTTATTTTACAATATCCGACAGTCATCATGTTATTTTTTATTTATGTTTATATAAACTAATTCGAAAAAAGTTTGACGTATGATATAAATAAGTACATATAAAATGATAAAAATAAATATCGAAGTATTACCAGTAAAATATAAACCAATTAATAATATTAATGTTGCAATTATTAATGACAAGTCTCTGATAACATCAAAAAGATGCCAAGCATCAGTAGTGAAAACAAACCATCTTGAACTACCCCAAAATTTTTCACCTTCACTTTTATTTCCATTTTTCCATTTATTATTTGCACTAGCATGTTTATTCCAAAACTTAGGGTTTAAATTTTTCAATAAACTTGTTGAAAAAGCACTTGCGGAAGTATCTTGAATTGCTTTTGAAATTCCAGAAATTAATAAAAATAATAATCCTACTAAAACAAAAATATATTGCATACTATTTTATATAATGGTTTAAATGATTTGTTTGAACATCACACATTAATGTTGAAAGTTTTAATGCTTTATTTCTAGAATTACAAATACATAATCCTAATTCAGTACGATAAATTCTGAGATATTTTGCATTCCAATATAAAGCATTTTCATCATCAGTAATTAAATTAAACATTCTCCAATCACCTACACCTCCTGATTGTAAATAAAATCTATCAATTATTTTTTTAATAGTTTCAGGTGTATGAAAGAATCTATTTGGATATTGTTTAATAATATCATAATCAAATGGATGTTCGAATTTATCCTTATTGAACATTTTTTTATCACAAATACAATGAAAATCTCTTGTATCAATATGATATTGATTTATCGATAAATCAAAAAAATCAATATCTTCAATTTTATTCCAAGGATTTATATCGGAATTTTTGCCAAATAATCCCATGTTATTTCTTTTTAGATTTACGTTTCTTATTACCTTTTTGACAACTAGCAACATGATTTTTGTGTTGTTGTTTTTTATCCCAATCATTTCGTCTTTCCTCTTGTGTTCTATTATCAGAACTTTTACCAATATCCCACATATATTATAATTTAAAAGTTACCTTCAGCAACTTGAAGACAAGTAAAACCTGCATTTCTCCAAGCTTTAACAACACTATTTCTATCTTCTAAAACAAATGCAACATCAGATTGTGATATTCCGGCTTTTCTTAAAAGTTCAAGTTTAATGATATGGTCTGGTCTTCTATCACCATCTGAACGCATTAATATTTTAGCTCTATCAATTTCTTGTTCACAATTAGCCCAAATAAAATTTTGTGTTTGTTCACGTAATGATTCATTACGACCAGTACAAAATACTATTACATAATGTTTTGCAAGTGATTGTATTAAATCAATAATAGGTAAAATAGGTTCATCATCTTCAAGAGAACCAAAGAATTTATCCCAATCTTTTGCTTTAACATTTTCAACATATTTTTTACGATGGTCAATATTAGCAATAGTTCCATCAATATCTACAATAACTATTTTCTTCATTTTATTTTATTATTTTACGTTTGAATAATATATCATATTTTGTTTCATATTTAATAATTATTTAATAATTGAATTTCAGCTAATTTGCTATCATCCGTATCTGATTTTAATTTTAACCCAACACTTTCGCCGTAACATTGACAAATAACATCACGTGTTTTAATATCTGTTTGGAAACATATGAATCCAGCCGAAACCGGATTCATATGTTTAAAATCTGAATGATTCATTCCAGCAGAGAAAACAATAATTTGGTCATTATTTGTTCTAATATATTTTGCGTCATTCATACGATTAATTATTTAATTCACCTGAATCTTCTAGAATTAAAGTTTTTCTCATTTCAGTACTTTTATCAAACCAAACACTAATTGATTCAATATCACTTAAATCTTGTATGGAAAATAAAATAAGTTTTTGATTTCTCAACATTTCTTTATAATCAATATCAGACAAGCCGCCTAATCCCTTAGTATACAGGACATCATATCCCTTAAGTTCTTTGGAAACTGATTCATAAGAATCAAGAGAATAAAAATATTTGTTTGGAAGTCCTTTTTTAGAACAAATAATAATTGGACTTAAAGCACGATAAATTTTACCAGCTTTTATTAATTCAATAAAATGCTTACCAAAAAATGCTAGAAGCAAACCACAAATATGACTACCATCATAATCCATATCTGATGCGATTACAACTTTATTATATTTTAGATTTTTTAGATTTTTCACTGGTTCGCCAAAAAGTAATCCAAGTGTTGCAATAACTTCACGAAGTTCTTGATTTTCAACAATCTCATTACGATTAAGTGTGAAAGTATTTTTAATTTTTCCACGAAGCAGATATGCACTTTGAAAAAGATTCCTATGTTTCATGAAACCATTAGAGGCAGAATTCCCCTCGAAGAGCCAGAGCTCATTCGTAGTTGTATCTTTCGAAGCACAAGTAATTAATTTTTTACTTTTAGTATTTGTAATCAGTTTGTTTAATTGTTTCAGTTCTTTCTTTTTAACTTCTGCGTATTTAATTTCGTAGAAATCTCTTAGACTTTGCATGATTGCAGAATCTTTCAAAGAATCAAGAAAATCTTTTGAAAAATTCAGAATATATTTATCAATCTTGTTTGTCAAACGTTCTTTTGTTTGTGAATCATAAGTTGGATTTATTACAGTTGTATTTACAAATATTGATATACGTTGCAAAATATCTTTTTCTGTTATTAATTCCATTTCATTTTTCTTACAATATTCCAGAATAGAATCTGTCAATTGTTTTTCCAATTTTTTAATGTGTGTTCCTTCTGAACATAAACCACCATTAACAAAACCATGATTGTATTCAATATTTTCAGGAATAATGAAAATATCATCACGTTTGTTTTTAAATTCAATCATTCCTTGAATTTGTTGTTCATTTAAAAATAATGAAACATATTCTTTAAATGTATTAAATTGCCAAGTTGAATCAAGTTTTCCTTCAGCAATATCTGATTTAAAATTAACAGTCAAACCAGGATTGGCAGCCGCAGCATCCATACAACGTCTTTGCAATATACGTATTGTTGATAATCCAAGTTCATCTAAATCAAATCTATCAATATCGAGTTGAAATTCAATCTTAGTAAAATGTTCCTTGGAAACAATAATATCTTCTAATGCAACATCTTGCATATTATTTGACCAATTTATTTTAATTGATTTTTTATTATCTGATGTTGTAACTGAAAAAGTTTTACTAAAAACATTAGTAAGTTTTGAACCCAATCCGTTTGTTCCAACAACTTCTCTTTCTTTTGAATCATCATAATTTGAACTTGTGCGTAAATGTCCAAAAATTAATTGTGGGATAATTAAACCGGTTGCCTTATGAATTTCAACAGGTATTCCGCCATTATCAATAATTGTTATGTGTCCGTTATTATTTGCAATGACAGTTATTTCAGATATTTTAAATAATGATTCCTTACGTCTATGTTCATCAACTGAATTTGATAATACTTCATCAATAAGTTTAAGCAAACCAGCATTATGTCCAACATTTGGCATCAATACTATTTTATTTTTAGATGGAACAAAAAGCGGATATTTAATAACATTATTTGTAACAGACCCAATCCACATACCTGACTTGTCGAGTATGTGTTGAATTTCTGTTTTTACTTGATATTTTTCGTCAAAATTTTGTACATTATTTGAAGCAATATTTTCCATTTTTAATCTGTTTTATATTAAATATATTTATCCCTAAACTTAATCTATAATTATATCCTAAATATTTGTATTATATGGGTTGATATTTTATTAAAAAACCGCTCGAAAATAAATCCGAGCGGTTTTTGATAAAATATAAATCAATTAAAAGAAACCATTTGTTGATGCATAATAAGGATATTCTTTGTAATAATAAACATCATCAAGTCGGAAACAACCGATACTTTTACCTGTTAAATCACCACTATACATACCAACATACCCCATTCTTTCATTATCAAAATGTGATTCTAAAACTTCTTCACGAACTAAACTCCAATCAAAAGAATAATCCAAAATACCTTTACAAATTCTTGCCCAAAGTATTTCTTTATAACCAACTATTTTTTCAAGAATTTTTTGTTGTTCATCATTTCCTTGATGAACATTTCCTTCACCTTTTTCAATAATTTTTTGGTATCTTTGTTGTGGACTTTTCTTAAAATCCTTATCAATAATATCAAAAATATTTATACTATTCTTAGGCAAACTATCCAAAAATAATTCCAACTTAACCTTATATTCATCTTCATGTTCTTTATTTTTTCTTATTTTCCATTCAGCTGCAGTTTCTTCAACTTTTACAGGAGCAGCAATATCACTAGAAAAAATATTTGCATTTAATTCATTAATAGTACTTTCAACCCAATTATTAATATCTGTTTGTAAATCAATTAATGCTTTTTCAGTAAATGGATATTCTGTTTCATGAATATATGTTGTGAAATTATCATCAACATTATTATAAATCCAAGTAATTATTTCATCATAACTTTTTCCAAAATTATCTAAACAACCAACAACATCAGTATTTTTATTATATTTTGTTTTGAAAAAATCAATATCTTCATACGATTTACCTGTTATTTCACTAATCCAATTTTTAATACCAACATCTACAAGGTCATCAAAACTTTCATTAAATGGATAATTTTTAGTCAATATTTCCGATGTTTTTTCATCAGTCTCTATCCATTTTTCCGACAAAAATTGAGAAGCCTTATAAAAATTCATCAAAAGATTTTTAAAATCTTCTTGTATTAGATTCTTATTATAAACCAAATTATTTGGTTTATCTTCAATAACACCAGGACCATCAATAACAACATTCAAATTAACAGTTCTTCCATGAACAGATACTTTTCCAATAAATCCAGGAAAATTAGTTTTAATGTTATCAAGCATTCTTTTTGCTTCATCTACATAACGGTCTCCATCAGTTTCTTCATTAACTCTATAATAAGCCATTAATTCTTGTTCATCTGTGTCAACTGATTGAACTTCAAAGTTACTATTTGTTTCAATATAACTTTTAATTCTATCAATATCAGTTAGAATATAAACTTCAATATTTGTCCATTCATCAACACAACTCCATTCAGTTCTAATTGTATTGAATTTTGTCATTAATTCAGAACAAACTTGTTTAGCCTTATTAATATCTTTTTGTCCTGGTCTTTCATAACCAACATTACCATATTCACGAGTTGTGAATGAAATTTGATTATCTTCTTCATCATCAAATTCAAACCAAGAATTATCTCTAACAAAAGTTTTGATGTCTTCTTTTAATTGACTATTTGAAACTATGTTTTTAGGTACTTCAGCAATAACTTCGGATTTATATTCACCGACTTCATCAGTCATATAATTAGTGAATAAACTAAGTTTCAAAATAACCCATTCATCATTTGTAACAATATCAATACTAAATTCAGTATCACCATATTTTGCTATTAATTGTTGAGCAATAAATCTAGCTTTATCTAAATCAATTTGTGATGGTTCATCGCTATTTTTAGCATTTCTTCTTGTAGTAAATCTAATTTCAGGCACAACATCATTATAATCAGTTTCATCTGTGAAATAAGATATTGATTCAATAAATGTTTTAATATCATTTAGATAATCTTCAAAATCAAGACTATCAACTAATAATGGTTCAGTTGAACCTAGTCCGAGTTCTGCTTCAGTTGCTTCAACATTATTTTCACCATAAGTTGCATTAAGAATATTTAAAATTGCTCTACTTGTTCCATCAGTGTTAATAATTCCAAATTTATTTGCATAAAAATCTATTTGATTAAATCTATAATCACCTTTATATAAATCCATTGTATTTGGAACACTATTAATAATTGAATTTGCAAATGTAATTACAGCTGGTTCTTCCCAATCTTCTAATGGATTCATTTCAAAATCAGTAGGTTCAACTTCATCATCCATCATTCTTTCTCTTGAATCATTTGAAATTTCATTTTTATGAATTATATAATCTTCATTTTTTCCAAATAATTTATATCCATTATATTCAGCTTTATTTTTCATACGAATCAACATATATTCGATTGAATTTGTATCATGTTCTGTAAAACTTGCAAATTCAGTATCTATATTTTCTTCAGATTTTTCATCAAAATCTCTTCTCAATAATGTAACATAATCATTATCATCAATAATAATAAATATTCCTTTGAATTTATCACCAGAAACAGTCCAAACAGGTATTCCGCCCCAATCAGCTGAACCTGAATATTGGTTTTCTTCACCAAAATATGATTCAATTAGTTTTTTATTAAAATTACGATAATTACCGTAAACATCTTCATCATAAACTAAATTTGAAACAACATTTCCTGAAGTATCATACATTATGTTATCAGTTTCATTCAATATTTCAATAATTTTTCCAGCAACGCCATCTAATTCCGAAATATTATTATTTTTACTGTATCTTTCAATTTCTTTTTGAAGAAATTCAGGATTTCGTAAATCTAATGTACTTGCTGTTTGATTAATAATATTGTTTGCAATTAAACTTAAATTTTCAACATCTTCACCAATATTGATTCCTTGTCCTTTCAATTTTCTTTGAAGAATTTCAAAACCAAAATCATAAACTTTATCACCACTAATTTTAAAAGCAGTATCAATCAATTCATTAATAAATGATATACTTGATTTATAAAAATAAATTTTATTTCCTTTTTCATCCGTTAATCTATCACCCAACAAATAATCTTCAAAATTATCATCAGGATGGAAATTAACATTCAAATCATTAATAATAAAATTAAATAAATCACGAACATTTGCTTCATTCTTTAATGGTATGAATTTATACATTTCAGGATGACACATTAATAATTCAATTTCACCATAATCACAATTAATAGAATTTTCGAAATGCATTTCTAAAAAATTAGGTGTTGCACTCAATGTTTTTAATCCTTCAAGACTTAAACTCCATAATTCTGTAATAACAGAACCTGGTTTTTCATCAAGTTCATAACCATAAATAACTAAGTTATCTTGTTGAAATAAAATCATTTGTAGTTTAGAACTATGAATTTCTTCAATTTGTTTAATAACTCGTAATACATAATTATATGATGATTCAGAATCCTGAATTTTAACATCAGATTTTGTATAGAATTTATTATTCAATACAAATGATAATTTGTTACTCATAATATTTTATTTTTAAATTTATATTAATATCCTTATATACTATAAAATATGGGTTGAAAATTATTTTATAAAAAACCCAGATTTATAATCTTCAGTTTTGTATAAAAATAGATTCATCTTCTTTCAAATATGTTTTTCCAATATCACCAATATAATGCGCTCCATTTTTAATAGGTGCAAACATTCCTTGACTTTGATTAAGACTTATTTTATTCATAAAAATAAGTTGATTGGTTATTTTATCTGAAACTTTTAAGTTATCAATTCTATAAATATTTTTTATTAATCCTGATTCAAAAACTAATTTGGATAAAACAACTTCTTTTTCTTTTGCTCTCCAAGTACTCATATAATCGTATGCTTTTTCAATAAAAGTACCTTCATAATTTGAAAATTTTATATCAATTGTATTATTAATAAAAAATTCAATATCATTAGCTCCTGAAACATGAAGAGCAATATCTGGATGTTTTTTAAACCAATCAATATTATACTCTACTTTTATTCCTCCTTGTTTTAAAATAATATCATAATCATATTCAACAACATATAATGTATCTTTTTTACCTTGAGTTCCTGATTTCTTTTGGATAACTTCTGAAAAAGATAAAAATTGTTTATCTTTTGGAAATAACATTCTATCTTTTAATAAAGATAATATTTCTTTTTCCGAACATTTTCTATATAATATATTCATAATTTATTAATATTTAAAATTTCAATGTTTTCTAATTTCAAAATAACAAAAGCATTATATGTTCCATCTTCATAATAATTTGTATTTGCATCATGTATCATTATACTATCGTAACCAGCAGATAATAATTTTTCACGACATTTTTCAACTCCACCTATTTGTTCAATAAATTCAAAATATTGTTGATATGAATCATCAAATTTTTCATTCTTATTTTCAAAATGAAGAATTTTATTCAAAATCAGTTTGGATTTTATTAAAAAAGCATTTTTATTTTCAGTAGATATATATGAATCAACATCACAATTATATTCTATTCCACCTGAAAACCATTTAGCCATTATTTCATTATCAGTGAAAAAAATACCTAAACCATTATCAGGAGCTGAACCATATACCGAATTTGAAACAGATTTATTTAATTCAAATTTTTTGAATTTTTTACTTGTTCCATGAAGTGCTATTATTTCCATATTTTATTTTTGTCTATCACTACTTTTATCAATTGATAATACATTTAAAACATATTTCCATAAAACCATGAAATCTTTGAAATTATTTTTATCCACTTCAATACCTAAATAAAAAGCTTCATCCAAATCCCATTCAATTGTAACATCGAATATTTCGCCATTTTCATTAAGATTCCATGCATGAGGATAAATAAATAACCAATGATTAACCTTATTTATTTCACCTTTATTAATCCATCCAATAGCATCAATTAAACCTTGTTTTTGTACAACAGCACCAATACATAAAGGTAAACCTGTTTTTCTTGAATATAATAATGAATTATTATAACATTCAGACATTTTACCAGTTATTGGAGCATTTGAATTTACATTAAAAATTTTGAAATTTTCAGGAAATCTTAATTTTTCACCCATATCATGTCCATGAGCTTCATTCAAACTTAACATTGAATTAAGAGCTTCAATTATTTTAATAGTTTTTTCTTGTGGTGAAGTTTTTGGAATTATTTCTTGTTTATTTGAATTTATGAATCCGATAATTCTATCTTTAATTTCTTTTGCTGAAAGAATTGTACCAACATTACCCCAAGTTGTATCTGGATAATAATCTTGAAAATATCCAATATTTCTACCTCTTGGTACTTTAAATCCAGTCAAGATTTCAATATTGTTAAAATCCCATTTTGTTTCTTTAGCAATTTTAGAAACATCACGAATATTTGAAGGTGAACCATTTTTTATGGAACAAAACATTTCAGAATATTTCCTAACCCTACAAATATTAATATTATTTATTGAATAAATTGCACCATTAATTTCATTACGTTTATTATAAGTTTTTTCAACTTCAAGTTTAAAATTATTTATATCCATCATAATATTTATATATTTATATCCTTTAAATTTTAGAAATATGGGTAATCAACTCAAAATATTTTACATCATCATTAAATAAATATCTGAATTTGCTTCTTGAACAAAATCAGCATGTTGTCTTAATTTATATCCTTGTTCAATATAAACATTATTTAGTCTTCTTAATTCTTCTTCTTTTTTCAATTTAATTTCCAAATCTTCATCATGCATCAGAATTCTTAATTCTTCTTTAACACCATTCAAAAAAGCATTACTGAATAAATTATTTGATTTAATAAAATGTGATATTGATACATCCCCCATAGTCAGGTCATCATGCCCATACTGTGCCGCATAAGTACCATTCTTCATTTTGCCAAAATTGAGATATTCTTCAATTGATTGGTAATGTGATTCAACAATTGTTCCTGAAGTAACTAAATCAGCAAAAGATTTCACGCCTAATTTCTTATTCTGTGCATTCCATCTTATGCCATATTCAAAATCATCTTTTGATTCTCTTCTAAACTTTGCAAAAATAATATTATCAAAATACCTGTATTTTGGTTCATGTAATTTTAATGATTTAACTTGACTAAAAAATTCACCACCATACGTATTATTTTCAATAATTGCGCGTATATTATTATTACTGAAATTTTCTGAAAAATCCATAAACCATTCAGCAAAATCTTCAACAGAAATAGTATTATCTTTAAATACCCCAACACTTTTATATACAAGTTTTTGTGATTTTATATCCCATTCAATTTTCTTTAATTTAGCTACTGTTGAATCTTGTTCAAGTCCTTCAGCTAAATCTACTCCAAGTAAAAAGAAATCTTTTTTCAAATCATAGGAAACAATATCTTGTTGAACAAAACTAATATTGTATTTATTACCAATAGGATGATTATCTTTTGACCAAAGATTTTCATTTTGTAATTGATTTATTCTGAGTGATTTTTGTGTCGGAGTATTAAAGATAGAACGTAGCTGTGTGTCAAACGAACAAAGAAATCCCATGTCCCAACCTTCAATTCCAACATTCGCAATAGTATCAGCTTTAAATTCTTCTAATGATTGTGTTCTTGGAACATCATACCAATAAATCCTATATGATACAAATTTATTAAGTTTAGCTTCAGCATTAGTCCAAAGTTCCCAAAAGAAATTACGACCATTAGGCGTTGACGTAATGATACATCTCGAATTTGGATTATTAATCAAAGTAGGATAGATATTATTCCAAAACTTACGAACAATGGAGTTCTTAATATACGCGAATTCATCGATGTATAATAAATCCAGGGAAAAACCTTGCACAACACTTTCGGAAGCAATACCAATACTAAGTCTACAACCATTATCACAAACAAATCCTTTTTTATTAAACGAAATAAATCCTGGACTCATAAAAAACGGTAATCCTGCAAATGCTTCTTTTATTTTAGCAAGAATTTCATTAACAACTTTATCAGATTGTCCAATAACAACACAATCTTTATCAATATTGAAACAACAAAAATGCACTATTTCTAACACGGTGGTTGTAGTTTTACCCGATTGTCGAGGAAACATGATTAAATTCCACCTATTATCATCATATCTTTGAAGAAGATTTTCCTGATATGTTCTTAATGTTATATTTTGCCAACCTTTTTCACCATCTTTTAATTTTCCAAAATTATTTCCAAAGAATAATTTATCTTCAGCACAAATTTGCATACACTCAATTTCATCTTCGGTGTATTTGAACGGCAGATTTGCTTTTCGTAAAAGAGCACCTTTAACAGATTTTAAAAATGGATTTTCCTTAAGTTTATATCCTTCACCTAAACCTTTAACAGCAAGCTCAACAGATTCAGTTGTCCATAATGCTTTACCTGACCCTTCATCGTCTATAATACGAGGGTCAAATACTTCTCTGGACTTAATAGTCTTATTAAGTCTGGAAGTTGTTGAATTTATTTCTTGTGCTGTTTCAGATTTCATTATTAAAAATTATTTTATTTTCAAACTTCTAATCCAACTTTTTTGCCAAACAGAAGTTGGAGCGAATCTACTAGTATCTCCCGCAACTTTAACCAATATACGTGTATCTCTATCTTCAATAACCATATATTCTTCAACCATTTCTTCAGGATATTCACACCATTCATATTTTAATTGAATAATATCTCCTGGAGAATAAATATATTTTTCTAAATCAATATTTTCTTCCATAATTATTTGATTAATTTATAACTTTGAATTTGGTCAATTTTAAAATTAGGGTTTTGTGATTTAACAATTATCTTAACACCAATAGGTTTTTTCCAAAATAACCAACATGATTTATATTGTGTTTCTCCAGCAATTATTAAAGAATCAGTTAATACAACACTAACACTATCGATTTTTATATTTGTTTTATTATTTATTAATTCAATGCGTTCAGTTAATTTTAAAAATTTATCTGAATATGTTCCAATAAATTTTGTTTCACTTTTCTTTTCAACTTCAAAAGGTATTGAATCTCCTGGAAGATATACATATTTTATATTTGCTTTAACAACAGATTCAAGATTTTTTACTTTTAATCCCATATCTTTTAATTCTTTAACAAGACTTGGAGCAAATTTATTAAATTCATCATTTTTTAATGTCAATGTTTGAACATTATATTGTAATTCGCCATTTTTTGTAATAACAGAATCAAGTTTAAATTGAGAATTAAAAAAATTTGTTTCAATCCTGTTTTTTTCTTTTTTCAAATTACTGTAAAATGTTGTCATTGTAATAGTATATCCTATCAATAATACTAAGATAATACCGGAAATAATACCAAGAATTTTTTTTACTTGTAGTGTCATAATGTTATGTTTTGTTAATTTGTTTAATTTATATACTAATTGATTTTTGGGAAAATAATATTACTATTATTTTCCCAAAAATTATTGTTTCTTTTTTCTTGTTGTTTTAATTTTTTCTTTTTGAATCCATTCTCCATTTAATTGATTACCAAGAAATTGAATTTTATCTGAAAACTTCAAATAATCATAAGTTTTAGAATCATACATTAATATACTACAAATTTCTTTTTGAATATCAATATCAAACAATAAACCTTTATCTGTTCGTTTTACTTTTTCCTTTGATTTTTCAATTTTTTCTGTTTTGTAATAAATAAATTGTGGAATCCTAACCGAATTAAAATTATTTATAAATTTTCTTTGAAGAGATTTTAAAAGCGCTGGACTTTCAGCACCATTCCAATTAACACCTTTTAAATTAATAATCAAATTAGCTAAGTTAGGATATCCCTTTGCTAAATTGTTTATCAAAACAAATCCGTGCCTAGCAAATTCAAATCGAGTAAATTCATCAAATGATTGAATATTTGTATAAAATGCTGTTTGAAAATTATTAAATTCTTGATAATTTAGTTCAGCCATATCTAATTAGATTAAATTATTATCAATAATTGTCTTAACAGTATCGAAAGTAAATGGCATTAATATATTTTCTTTGAAAATAGAAATTTCATTTCTTTCTGGATTAATTGTAATCAATCTAGGTTGTAAAAATTCTTTTTCAAAATCATGATTTTCTTCAGGAGATAATGTAAGATTATTTGAAAACCATTCTAAAGAATCTTGTTTAAATAATTGAATTCTGATTAAAAAATCATCAATATAAATAAATTCAATATTTTCTTCAAGATTATGTTCCAATTTATTAACATAAGTTTCATTATGTTTTTTAATAATTTCATTGATAATATCTAAAAGATATGTTTCATTGAAAATAATATTATCAAAAATAATACAAACATTATGATTTGTTGTTATTTTTGGTGTTGAATCTTCATCAAGTTCTTCTAAATCAAAATATTTTTTTAATTCAATAAAATCAGTTATTTTTACAATTGAATGTTTTTCAAGTAATTCTTGTAATTTTTGAGAATCATTTTTTTCCTGTTCCATTTTATTTATTTTTTGTACATGTATTATTTTTATTTATATATCTATAATCAATTTCACTCATATTAATCTAAATTTAGAATATTTGTAATATCTGGAATTGATTGTTGTAATAGATTAGTTGCTGAATCTTTACGATTTACATTCATTCCTTTAAAAACACTTATGTCAAATTTTGATTCAAAAATTTCTTTTTCAAAATTAGAATATACTGTATCAAATTCTTCCAAATATTTTAAAGGTATGTTTCCACGATTTAAAACATTCATAGTTAAATTATGTTTTAAATGCGTTCCAATTTCCTTTAAAGGAATATTTGGTTGTCCACAAACATCTTTTAATGTTATTATCAAATTTGTCAATAATTCTTTATCAACCAATATTTGTTGACAAATTTGTTCAGTTAATTTATAACGATGTCTATCTAATGCTTTTTCAATATGTTTTTCAGTAATTTTATATTCAAGATTCCCTGTTGTAGATTTCCAACCAAGAACTGAAAATAAATTATCCTTTTTATCGCCACAAATTGATTTCAATAATGCTACCTTAAATGGAGTAGCAATTTCAATTCCCTTATTTATATTACGTTCAACTTTTTGATTTCCAAATAAAGACATTGAAAATAAATTACGATAAAATGTTGTGTTTATTGAAGAACCAAGTAATGATGATTTAGCATCTTGTTCATAAATTTCCCTATATTTATTTTGACTTATTACAAATTCGCCATTTGGAGCATCTTTTGAGCGTATGTTTCTCATGAGCATTGAATTATTCTTCACTATTTGCATGAGGTCCCCATCCGTACAGAAAGTAATCAATTCAATTTCTTTATTATCATTAAGTTTATTACTTATCAACATCAGTAAATCATCACCTTCGAGTCCCTTTATATCAAAAACAATCATTTTTGTTTTGATTGTTTCAATAAAATCACGATAAAGTTCATAAAAATTATCATAATTTATTGGAGATGATTCTTTTTTTGCTTTACGATTTTCCTTATATTTTATTGGTCTATCATCTGTAATCCAATAAGGTTTATGTGGTTCAATTTCTTTTCGCCAAGAATAATTATCTGTACAAAAAATAATATTATCTATATATGGTGCAAATGCTGAATATAAATTTATTATTGCTGAATTTAATTCATTAAGAAACGATTCTTTTTCTAATTTGGTTTCAAGATTATTAATTCTATCACCCATATTTAATGTGCCCAAACTTCTTTGTGCAAAATAATTTCCATCAATTGTTAGTATTCTTTTCATTTTTATTATTTTTAATTATTTGTTTCTAGTTACATCCATATAATAACAACTATGTTGTTCAGAAATTGTATTTATATCTGTACCAATAAAAGATAATTCTTCTTCATCAATAATATCAATATTACCAACATTATCTTTTTTCAATATTAAATCAATAATTTTAATTAATTCTTCAGATGTTCCATCTGTATCAAAATCACAATTAATATCTTTTTCAAAAATCGAAGAATTATCAATTATTATTATTTGTTTAAGATAATTTCTTTTCAATACATGAATAATTCCATTTAAGAAAATATTTTGTTCTGTAAAATGACATGAATTTTTATATTCTTGTGTTGTTCTTTCCAAAAATATACCAACCCAACCAGCTTTCAATAATATATTAATTTCTTCTTCAGTACGAACATCACAAATAATTTTATTTGAATTAAAATCAGCATATTGATAATCAAATGCCTTACCATTTATTAATTGTTTTAATCTATTTGTTGATGATTGCTCAAAACCAGCAATATCATCTAAAATCTTTGAAACAACATAATGTAATTCACGTAGTGTTGAATTATTTCTTTTTTGTTCTTCTAATTCTTCAAAACTCATATTTTTTGCTTCACATATAATACGTTTAATTGTATCAGCAATACGTAGTTTTAAAAATCCTTTTTTATCACGAAGATAATTTGAAACTGTGTCTTTTCCAGAACCACTCATCCCATATACAAAAAATTTTATTTGTTCCATATTAACTTAAATTTATTTGGTTTTTAATAATATCTGTTATTGATTCAAAAATATCTTCAACAACTATTTTTTCAGTTTTAATATTTGTAATATCTGTATTTATAAGATTCAATAAACTATCGATATTAATTAAATACATATCTTCTTGAACAACAAGTTTCCATTCATCATTTGTTATATCAGATGTACATGGATTTATATAAATAATAAAGAATCCGTTATTTATCGCAAGGTTTTCGTTAATTGGATTCAATCTGGAAATTTTTTGAACATATAAACTTGGTTTATCAAGAATAACTATTGAATTAGAAAATGATTTAACAAGTTCCAAGTTATCATAAGCTATGTTTGGATGCCATAAAATAATATCTTTCAATGAATTAATTTCAATCAAATCTGATTCCCATATATGTTGATTATTATAAATAATCTTATACTCGAAATTATTATTTTTAATATTTGTTTTTATAAAATAAATAATTTTTTTCTGAAGAGTAATTTCAGATTTTGATAACATAACATATATCATAATTTACTTTTTTTTAATTATGTTCTAATTCTGTTGTTACTCTACTTAATTTTTTTAATTCAGTAATTTCACGATTTATTCTTTCATCAAAAATATCTGTTATTTTTGTATCTAAATCTGATGGAACTTTATATTCAAATCTTTCAAATCTTATTAAACCTGTTCCATTACAAACATCACATTTTTTATTATTAATTGTCTTTTTTCCATGACAATTATCACATCGCATTTTAACACTCATTTTTCTTGATTTTATATGATTTTTAAAATTCTGAAATTTGTTTCAGAATTTCATTTATTTTTCTTGTTTTGTATAAGTATTATAATCAATACATCTGAATACAATTTCATCGAAAGTTTGATTTAATTTCAATAATACATGCCATAAGTGTTACAAATTTATTTATTGAAGTAACATACATATCCGAATATTTACTAATAATTATTGCAACATCTAATGTTTTATCATGTAAATTTTTATTATTGAGATATTCGAAAAATGGTTCTCCTAATGATAAAAAACATTCTTTTTCTTTCCCCTTAAATTTTGTTAATTCACCATATAAATCCTTGCCATTTATTGCGGGATTTTCAACAACTTCATACAAATCCAACATTTGTTTTCCAGATTCAGTTAATTTCTTTATGTTTTCAAAAGTGACTGATTCATTAACATCCTTAATCTGTTGTAAGTTAACAAGAACATGCCGAAAGTCAGGAAAATTTAATTCAAATAATGCTTTAATTCCCTTATTATCATAAACAATATTTTCATTTTTACAAACATTTACAACGAACCCAACAAAATTCTTTTTTTGTTCAGTTAAATCTTCATTTGTAAAATCATATTCAATATTTGTACAACGAGACCTAATGGCTTCATTAACAGCTTCAACTTCATTTGTTATGAATATGAAATTAACTTTAACACATTGGTCAAGCAATATCTTAAATGCATCAAAAATATTATTACGAATATTTTCACACTCATCAATAATAACTGTTTTTTGTTTACGTAAAACAGACATACCTCCAGAAAAAGACATAACTTTTGAACGAAAAGTCTCTATGTTGAAATCATTTGAACCAGATAAATACATAACTTCATTATCAGTACCTTGACAAATTAATCTTGCTGTTGTAGTTTTACCAGTACCTGGGCTGGAATGTAATAATAATCTATAACCTGATTTATCACGATTTTCGGTTAGAATTCTTTTAATTCTAGTTGGTAATATTAAATCATCCCATGTTTTTGGGAAATATTTTTCCAATAATGTTATTTGTTTTTCCATAAAAATGATTATGTTATATTATATTACGTTTTAATATATATCCTTAAAATTAAATATTTATGGATTGAATATTGTTTTTTATTCCGATATATTTATTTTATCAATTGATTGAATTTGTTTTTTCAATAATAATTGACATTTATTTTCAAACTGTGTTAAAAATAATATTTGATTTTTCTCGAAAATTTTACTAACATCAGAATCAAAATTATTCAACATTTCTTTTTTAATTGATTCAACCTTTTCGCTTATTAATTCATCAAAATTAATTTCTTCTCCGTTATATTTAACAGTACTTAAAAAATCAGCAACTTTTTCAGTAATTATTTCATCAATTTTATCATAATTATCAACAATATTATTTTGTGTAATCATTTCATTTTGCCATTCATGGGCACGAATATGTGAACCATATAATTTAATTGTTACTGGAATTAAACACGAAACAAGTACAGCAAAAATAAAATCAAATATTTGTATTTGTGGAGAATCAATGATAAGATGTCTTACATAATAGTATAGGTTTATCAATATTTCTATGAGCATAAAAATGTTAACAGCAAGTTTATTTCGTTTATTTTCTTTTGAATCAGAATTATCTATTATTGCAACAAAATATAATAAGGAACTGCTTATAAACGCTGATAATAAAACTGCTTGAAAAATTTTAAATCCGCCTTGAAATGATGATATTGATTCAAGCAAGAAATATGTGTGCGCAATTTGTGCAAAAACTCCAAGAACACAATAAAGAAATGCAAATTCTCTTGAAGCAAATATTGTAACTATAAATCTGATGATTTGTTTAAATCTTTCAATAATTTTTTTCATATATGTGTTTTAAAAAAAATTCCGATAAATTAAAATTCCATTGAATTAAAATTTATCGGAAAATTATTTTTATTTATTATTAAATTTTTTCAACAATAACTTCAGTTTTTTCTTCAGGACTACTTAATCCTTTGAAAAAATCAGCAAAACCAGCAATAAAACTTAATTTTAATTGTATTGGTTCTGTTTTATCAGACATTTCAAATACTTCCAAAATATTTGTATTTGCTTCCAAATATTTATTCAATACAACATAACTTATTAATTGTGAACCATTAATATCACAACTTTCAATCAAAGTAAGAATTTGTTGTAAATGTTGATAAGTTGTTATGTTATTTTCAATTGCTTGTGAAATAAGATATTGTTTTTGTTCATCTGTTACGAGAACTAAATCCTCAATACAAGAATTAACATAAGATGATATTTTTGATAAAATTTCTTCAGGAATATCTGAACAAGTTTTTTCCATAAAATATTTATATTCTTTTCCAGATTCTTCAATTATTCCCGTTAATTTTTCAAGAATTTCAACAATATTGTAATTGTCTGCAATACTATCTGATTTACCATTATTGGCTTTTAAATAGTGATAAACATTTTGATAATAATCTGTTTGTTCAAAAATCTTATTAATACCGGAAATAATATCTTCAGTTGTTTTTGGATAATTACCCAATAAATCACCCATAACATTCAAAACAAATTGAAGTGGTTTTTCTTTTTGCAATAATTCAATTTCATCATTTGGTAAACGAACATAAGTTCTTTCAGTATCAACTTCTTCAATTTTTTCTTCAGGTTTATTTTCTGATTGCAATAATTCAAACTCAGTCTTAAGTTGTTCAAAATAACTATCAGCAAAAACATAATCATTTAATACATCGATTAATTTATTATCAAATTTTGTTTCTGATTCTTTAACCGATAAAATTCCATCAAAATAAACAACAACAAATTTTTGATTATCAAAATATTTTGAAGCTTTGTCTAAAAGTTCTCTCCATAATTTATCCGAATATAAATTAATCATTGATTTAACAGCTTTTTTACCGTTAAGTTTACATTGTCTGTTAACAAGAGAATTAATTTTAATAATATCCTGATATGTCATTGTTGTAGAAGACAATATTTCATTAACCGAAACAGCCATATTTATTGGCAATAATGAATTTTGTACAATTGATTTTATATTTAATCTTATTTGATTAAATAATAGTTTTTCTTCAGTTTTGATAACAATAGGAAGTATGAATTTATTTTTCAATTTATCTTTTGCTTCCAAACAATTTTCTTCATTAATAGAAGTTAATCCCGTAATAAATGCCAAAATAAATTCAGGAGTAAATGAATAATCAATAAATCTTTTTGTAACATTATCACAAATATTTTTTTGCAAATAAGGTTGATTTGTATAATCAATACCAACTAAATAAGATAAACATCCCATTAATTCAAATTGCTCGGTAGTTAAGTTTTTATCTTTAACAATTGATTGAAGAACTACCAAATATTTTTCTTCACGTTCTTTATAAAATTTCAATTTTTCTGAAATTGATTCATAAAAGAAATTTTGTTGTTGTTGATACTGTTGCTCAAGACTTTCTTGTTGTTGCATTTCTTGTTGATTCATAATTTGATAATTATTTAATTATTATTTTAATATTATATTATATCCAAAAAATTACATTATTATGGTTTGATTAAAAATAAAAATATTTCGTTATTCCAAATATAATAGATAAAATAGAAACAACAATAAACCAATTTATTGTTTCACGAATATTTTTAATAAAATAGTAATATCTTGAAAATTGTATTATAACTTCATATATTTTTTCAGAATATATTTTGTTTTGATTTTTTATACTACGTACTTCTGTATTTACAATCAATGTTATTAAATCCTCAATATCTATTGATATATTTTGTTTTATTAATTCCGATAAAACATTAACAAAATCATTTTTTATAGCGTGTTTTGCTTCTTCCAATGAAAATCTATCATAAAATTCATTTGATGATAATAAATCAGCTTTTTTTATTATTTTCTTATCATATCCGAATTCATTTTTGTCAAAAAAATCAACAATTTCATCTGATTCAAAAAGTTCTCGAATAACTATTTTCTTCCAAAATTTTATGTAACAAATATATTCCAATAGTAAAAATATTGGATTAAATATGATATGAATAAAAATATTTATTTTTTTCTTGTTACCTTCATAAACAAAATTTTCAAGAAAATTAAAAATTGTATACATATTGTGATTATTGTTTATTTATTAATAATAATGATTTATCATCAGAAGCAGATGTTTCTCCTTTCGAATTAATATCAAACCCAATTGAATCAAATCCAGTATCTGAAAGTAATTTAATTGTTTCAATTCTTGGTACAATTAAATGCAATTGTAATTCAAAAGAAGTCTTAACAGAAAAATTTCTGGTACCTGAAGATATATCCATAGCAGGTTTTTCAGTTGAATTTGATGATATGTTATATGCTCCTTCAAATGTATTTCCCATAAATTCATATGTGAATGCATTTTGTCTTGCATTGATTGTTGATATTATTTCGAAATTTTCTAATGCTTTAATAAAATTTGGAGAAACAAAATCAGTATTTGCAGTTAATTGTATTGCAACACGTCTAGCTGTAGCAACATAATTCAAATCATCTTTAAGATAATTTATTTGATTATATTGATTTGTATTTTGGTCTGTCATTGGTTGTGGGTCATCAAAACTTATAATAAATCTTGGTGTTTTCAATATAACATCTTGTTCAGGATTATCTATGTTTTCAAATTTATTTGAAAGATAATAACTGGAATCTCCTGAATTTAAAATAAAAACAGGAAGGGAAGGACTAATTTCATGTAATTTTAATTCAATATTTGCAACAAATGCTTTTAAACCTGTTAGAATTTGATTAAAATCATATTTTATATTTTCTGTAACCATAATTTTAAATTTTTCTGCTTTCAACCAAATTAAATAATGTAAAAACAGGTTGTTGATTGATAATTGTTTTCTTCACATATTTATTGTATGTATTTTTACCTATCAATGATTTACATGCACTTTTTATTAAATTCTGAAGTTTTTCATGTAGTTTAATAAATGTAATATTATAATCTAAATCAAAGTAATCACAATAAACAAGAAAAATTTGTCCAACCTTTTTAAATTTTTTATTAACACAAACTTTCAATAATTCTACGAAAGTTTTATTAAGCAACTCATCATTTTCTTGTAAATCTTTTGTTTGAATTAATTTGAATTTACATTCAAAACATTCTTCAATACAAATTTCAACAATTTTTATTTCCTCTTTTATATCAAAATCAGAAGATTCTTCAATAACTGATAATTTCGCATATATATTTGATATATCTCCTTGAAATACTATTTCATCTACTTGATATTGTGAATTTTCTTCAGACATAAGTGTTAATTTATTATATTAAACCTGTAATTTATATATTGTATTAGATTAAAATAAAAATCTGATTTTAAATATCAAATAGATATTTTTGTAATTTTTACAGGAAATCCTTGTTCACGATAAATACGCATTCTTTCCCGAGAATGACTTCTAAAAGCACATCTTTGTATTTGGTCTTGAAAATCAAATACTTTGCAAAAATCTTTTGTTGGAAATAATCTCATTCCACGTCCTAATGATTGTCTAATACGTATTTCTGATTTACCACCATCAGGAAAATAAATACAACCAATATTTTTAATACTTACACCAGTTGACATTGTACCATAAGTTGCAATTATACAATAATGGTCTTTTGCATTACGCATTCCTTCAATTATTTCTTCCCTATTTTTTATTTCACCATGAATAATGAAAAATTCCCAACCAGAATCTCCACAATTTTCAGACAAATAATCATAAAGTATTGAACAATATTCAACAGTATCAACCAAAATTAAAGTATTATCTGTAATAGCATTAAGTAATTTGGATATAAGTTTTGTTCTTTTTTCGTATGTATGGAAAAATTCTTTTTCAGCACGATATTTTTCAATACCAACAATACCATTTTCAATTAAAGTTTCAGAATAAGTACTTTCACTAAGATAATCTATTTGTATTGCATTAATTTGTATTGGTGTTGATACACCACTTTGGATATTTTCAAGTGCTGTTCTTTTAACTAATGAATCCCCAAACATTGAAACAATATGCAAATATTCTATTGTATTATATTTTGGAGTTGTTCCTGTCATTCCAAAAAAATATTCACAATTCAATAACTTAGCATAAATTTCATTACGAATAGTATAAGCTTTTGCTCTATGTAATTCATCACAAATTAATACACCAAATTCATTAAAATATTCTTGTTCATAATTGCCTAATGATTGAAATGTACCACAAATAATATCTGCACCAATAATTTTTTTAGAACCAGCGAAAATAGTTTCAACAATTAAATGTCTTTCAAAAAATTTATCATATCCTTTAAAATCATCTTTTAATTGGTTCGCTAATGTTTTAGAAGGAACAACAATTAGGAATTTTTTACTGTCACCAATAAAATGTTCATATAAATATCTACAATAAAGATATGTTATGAATGTCTTTCCACCAGCTGTTGCAACTTCAATTCTTCCAGTTTTATTTTGAACAGCTAAAAAAACTGAATCCCTTTGATATAAATAATCTTCGGATTCTGTTTCAATTTCAGCAGGAAATTTACATTTTGATAACCAATTATCAAATTCTTCCCTATCAATATCGTTTTGATAAACCAATTCTTCATTTTCAAGAATACAAATTTCTGAATCAAATTTACTTAATTGTTTCTTAACATCAGGCCAGAATTGCACAGGAAAAATATATTCATTAAAAAGATAACTATAATTTATCGTTTTATTAAATCCTTGCATGAAAGGAAAATATTCTGAACGTGAAAGTATTTTAACAATGATTTCATAATATTCGAAATCTTTTGATGTAACAATATCATCAATCTTAACATAATTTTTGAAATTATTACCAACAAGTACCTTAAACTTCATAATATTTGATTTAAAATAAAACAATAAAAAAAGGACTAAGCCAAACGATATAAATCTTTGACTTAGTCCTTCAAGCTTTCGATGATACTAAGCGAAATTATTCAGCATTCAAAATATCGTCAACTTCATTAGTCCCTGTTTGTTTAGCTGCAGCTTCTTTTTTAACATCAGCATTCATTACAGAACCAGCAAGTTCAGCTGGAATAGAATCAGCAAGAATATTTTTTGCTGCATCTGTTTTAGGTTTATTTTCATTTTCATTACTTTGTTTACCATAAGCAGCAATTTCTGTCAATGTTTTTGTCCTAATAATTGGGATTATTTCATCAACTTTTGCTTGTGTATTAATCAGATAATCATTAGTATCTTTATCATTACGGGAATCATTTATTTCCTTGTATGCAAAATATTTACGAATATCGTAATCATCATGCATTACATTTTCAACAAAAGCATTGAAATAAATTGCAGCTTCAGGAGCAATAACTCCATCAACAACATCAGTTTTTTCAAATGGTCTTGTTTCTCCTGAAGGAAGAATTGCAATTGCACCTTTCTTTTTTGGAGCCCAATCAGACTTAGTAAAATCACGACCCTTAACTCCATCATAAATTGCTTCTTCGCAAACAAGAGAAATTACTGAACTTTCAAAGATATTGAAAATATCTTCTTTTTCAAAACCAGCACTAATTTGAGCAGGTGTTAAATTCAATTTTTTATCCAAAAGATTTGCGAAAGTTGCATTTGGACCATAAGTTGCAAATGTCATCATACGAATCATTCCAATTTCTTCAGCAACCGGAGATTGCAATATTTGTATTTTAACACAACCTTGATTTGTTCTTCCCAGATATTTTTCAATTTTCTTTTCAGCAATACTATCGCCATCTTTTTTCAAAGCGTTAAGTTCAAAAAATAATTCAAGAGCCTTACACGTTTTTGCATTTCCTGAACCAACATAATGGAAAGTTTTACCTTTACGTTCTGGGTCTGGAAGATTTTTGTAAAGTGAACGATGTGTGATTGGGTCACCTCCCGGATTAGGTAAAATCTTAATCAAATAAGAAGAACCAACTTTTGCTTCAAAATAATGTTTTGAAAAATCAATACCAGAATTCTGTTGAACATCTTCAGCTTTTACAGCGATAGTTACATCATTAATTGTGCTTTGTAGAAAAGCATTTGCCAAAACACTATTGGCGTTTTTTGTAGTTTCCATAAAAATTTTCTTTAAATTGTTTTTAATTGTTTTTGAAAGTTTATTTATAATTTACTTTAAATATATCCTAAATGTTTTTAAAATATGGATTGAATAGAAAATAAATATTATGATTTAATTTCTCATTGCTCTTTTAATCCAACCAAAAAAGAATTTTTTATTGGATGGTTTGTTATCACAAATTTTAATATAATATTTTATTTTCTCAAGAGTAAAAGCATTATTTTGGTCTTCATAAGTCATTTTATGAACACAAACATGATTTTTAATAGAATCAGATAAAATAATATTATTTTCAAAATAATTTTGTGATTCATTGTTTAAAATACGTACTGAATCCATTGCATAAATTAAACCTGTTGTTAATTGACTATTAACAAATGATATTGAATCAATTTTTTTATTCAAATTATCAATTGTTTGTTTTTGTTGTATTTCTAATTTGGTTGGAGAAATGCAGCTGATGAAATTACTAATCAATAAAAAAATACTGATAAAAAATACTATTTTTTTCATACTATTTGATTTAAAATATTTAATGTTCTGTGGAAGGTCCCATATTCACTGCAGTATCAAACAAATTATCTGCAATTTTTTGATTAAGAATTTTATCACCAGAAATTTTATTCCAATAGTTTGTTCTATAACATTCTTCAACAGAATTTTGTAATTTAATATTAGATTCAAGACAATGTGGGAAATCCTTATCTTTTAAAGATAAATTAATAATTGCCCAACCACTCCACTTTGGATTTGAAGCTTCAGCTATACCTTTGTAAGTACGTCCACCACTATCATCTGGGTCATTAGACCAAACACCTTCATGTGAAAGTGTTTTCAATAAAGAAATTTTTAAATTTGCCATTTTATTTATTTTTAATTAGTTA
>JFJP01024454.1_pt1 | contig 48452 bp, 38 predicted proteins | sample 431651 | NCBI WGS metagenome assembly JFJP01 (sample SAMN02602958, study PRJNA72255) | Microbial mat metagenome, whole genome shotgun sequencing project. | biome: fresh water; feature: sink hole; material: water; isolation source: purple microbial (photo- and chemosynthetic) mats found in... | reverse complement strand
TGAGCTGCTACCATCCAATTTTCAAAAAGTTTGTCGTGTTTTGCCATAAAATGGATGGTATCAAATTTTAGTTACAAAGTCAATTATATACTCAGCCTTAGGTCTCACAATCAGATATTTAGTAAATAAGTTTAGGCGCCGGTAAATTAAAGGGGCTACTTTAAGGGTTCGCTTGACAGAGATACAAGATAGATTTTAAATCATAGACCTAGAAAAGCACTGGGATACAAGACGCCCTATGAGGTGTTCTTTAATAAAATGCTAGAAGAAATGGAAGATGCTAGATTATCTGATTGTTTGGCTGATGATTGAAAATGATGTTGCAGTTGGGTGTTGAATGGGCGAATAAATAAGTGGAGTCCCCAAAAGCCAGAAAACCACTTTTAAAAAACAAAATAAAAATTAGCTGACTTGATAGAGTGGATGATTTAATGCGTTGAAGACTTAGGCTCAGAGATTAGGTAGCCTTGGGCGTATGTGATTCCTAGTTCTTTTACCGTGTCCATTATCTCTTGGGAGTGGACAAATTCTGCTACTGTTTTGATGCCTAGGTCGTTGGCGAATGATACTATGGCTCTTGCCACGGCTTTTGCGTCGTTGTCTTTATCTATATTTTTTATGATTGAGCCGTCTATTTTTAGGTATTCGGTTTTTAGCGTCAATATGTGCTCAAAGCTGGAGTATCCGCTACCGAAGTCGTCTATGGCGCATTTGCATCCATATTTTCGCACCTCTTCGATAAATGCTTTTACATCTTCGTAATTTTTGATTCCCTCAGATTCCAAAAACTCAAAAATGACCCTCTCTCCAATGTTGTATTTTTGTAGCATATCAAAAATATATCGCTTGGTCTCCTCGTCCGTTATATCTTCATATGAGATATTGATAGAAAATTCATACGGCTTGTCAACAAACCATTCAAAGCTTTTTTGGACGATTATGCGGGTTAGCGTCGCATACTGCTTACTGCTTTTTGCCACTTCCAAAAACGATAGCGGACCGATTGCGCAACCGCCGTCATCTATCATCCTCATAAGTACTTCGTATTTTTGGATTTTACCAGTTTTGATCTCTTGAATAGGCTGAAAATAAGGAACTATTCTCTCCTCTGCAATTGCATTTTTGAGTTTTTTGGCGCACTCTATGTTTTTTATATAGTTTGTTTTGAGATCCATCTCATCTTTGTAAAATAAAAACGACAGACCTTCATTTTTTGCTTTTTTTAGAGCCATATCGGCGTCGGAGATAGTATTTTTCGGTTTATCCCAGTCGTCTAGCGTTATTTTGTCGCTATCTGATATGCCTATTGTTACTTTTATTTCTATATCGATACCTTGGCACCAAAAGTGGGCATTGTCGATGAGATGAGATATTGAGTAGGCTATTTTTTCTTGCTCCTCTTTTGTCGGGGCTTCTGGCATCAAAAATGCGTATTCGTCCGAGGATAGCTTGTAAAGCATCCAGCCGTGCGGCTCTTTGTCAAACTTGTATACGCTTTTGAAAAGCACAATTGCTTTGTTTAGTTTTGCGGCTAGCAGTGAAAGTAGCTGGTCGCCTATTTTGTAGCCGTAAAGGTCGTTAATTGTGCTAAAGGAGTCTATGTTGATAAGAAAAAGTACCGGCGCTTCCGTGCCGACCATATCCAGCAACAGTTTTGTCCTGTTTGGAAGGTGAGTTAGCGCATCTGTGTAGAGCCTTTTTCTAAGCTCATTTTTTTGCGCCACAAGAGCCGTTATATCGTCCATTGTTACTACAAAAACAGTTTCGCCGTTTTGTTTGTGCTGTTTTGCATTTACACCGAAATGCCTTGGTATGCCGTCTTTGCGCATTAACGCTCTTTGCTCCAAGCCTACCGCTTTTTTAACCCAGTCGTCCTCTGACGGCTCAAAGTACTGCTGTTCTCCGTCATCGTACCCCTCAAAAAAAGAACATACGCATCTATGTACACTTTTAAACTCTTCTAGTTTTTTGTAAGGTGTAAAAAAATCCAAAAAAGCTTGGTTGCAGTCCAATATCTCATTGCCATTTGTTACGATAACGATACTGGTTTGGCTATCCAATATAGTTTTTGTATATAGTCTCTCCTCTTTTAAGCGCTCTATGAGCTGCTCTCTCTCCTCTTTTTTTGCCTTTAAGCCTTGCGACATATCGTTGATATGCATCCCTAGGTTTCTAATCTCTTCAGCCGCCATTTTATCGAATGATACGCTCTCGTATTCGCCGTTTTGTATCTTGTCTAAATGCGCAAATATGTGCCGAAAAGGTACATTGACGGCCCTGTATAGGATTATAACGGTAGTTAGTCCGATTAGAGCTGCTACTGCTATGATAATCAGCGCTATCGTCTGCTTGTTTGCCTTGATAATCGCCTCTAGCTTTGCGTGGTCATATATTGCGACAAAGCGCCACCCCCAAGGCAAAAAAGCTTTGCTGGCGTAAATGTTTTCTCCGATAAGACCGTTTGTGTTCCAATGCTTTATCTCTTCAAACGAGATTGATCGATTATTGTCGTTTAATGGTATGTATTTTGAGCCGTCATATAGATAAAAAAGATAAGTAGAAGCTTTTGAGATGCTTTTCAGATCTCTTATAGCCTCTTGTTTTACCGCCGGCTCAAGCTCTCTAAAGTTTTTTTCGTCTGCGCCGTGACTAAAAAACAGTATCTCATATCTGCTCTTTGTGACTCCATAGAGTCTATCCGTGCTCGTCTCAAGCTCGTTTATAGCTGTTTTGGATATCTGTTTTACAAATATTTTTTCAACAAATTGTTCGCTTAGCCAAATTACGGCGATACTTATCAAAAATATCGGAACGATAATTCTAAAAAGGGTAGTGTTGTGCCATTTGCTCATTTTAGCACATCCATATTCTTTAGCTTTTCGACGATTGTTGCATACTCTTGCTCATTGGCGCCCACGGCTCCGTATTTGATATTTTCGCCCCAATTTTGTGTCGTCTCTCTGTCTTTATCATTCGTGAGCGGCAATAATTTTACTATTGCGTTTTTGATTTGAGCTATCTTTTCGGGTGATAGTTTTTGTTTGTTTGCGGCTAGTAAAAATCCAGGAAGTTTTTCGCTTTCATATATTTTTTTGAGCCCTAAGTATGCGTATTTATCAAAATATGTAGTTTGCAGCGAGCCGCACTCTTTCTCTCCAAGTAGTACACTCAGCGCCACATTGGCGTGATTGCCGTCAAAAGAGTAGTTATCAAACTTTAGTCCGTTGGCGTCAAAAGCTATTTTGGCGCTGTAGTAGCCGCATGTGGAAAATTTTTGCGGTAGCGATATTTTTTTGCCGTTTAACTCTTTTATCGATTCGATACCGGAGTTTTTATGAACTATGACAGAGCAGGTATAGCCGCTACTTGCCTTTTTATCCAAGAATTTTACTATTGGAGTTACTAAGTTTGTGCGCTGCCTAATGAGCGCATACGGTAGCGGACCAAGGTATGCTATGTCTATTTCGCCGTTTTTTATTTTATTTGTTAGGTCGCGATAGTCTACGCTCATAACAAGCTCATAGTTGTCGCCTGTTTGGTTTGATAACCACTCTAAAAAAGGCTTATACTCCCTCTCTAGCGTTTCGACCTTCTCTTTTGGTAGAGGCGCAAATTTTATATTTTGCGCGAATAGTTCGGCAATATAAAAAACAGTCAAAAACAGAAGCGCCCTAAATATCAAAACTTAACCTTATTTGGCAATATAATGCTAATTCTATGCTATTAATAATTAAACCTATTTGAAATAATAAATTAAAATAATGGAAGATGATTATTTAATTAATTAAATAAATTGCTCTCCCTTTTGTAGCCTCTGGGCAAAATCATTGTATTTTATAGTTTTTGATTCTAATAGCTCTTTGAGCTTGACTGCCGCTTGACCAAGCTTGCCCGGCAATTCTAGTGATGTTAGTCTTTTGTATATTCTATCTATTTGAGCCACACCGTTTCTATTTGCCGCTTTTCTGACTGATATAAAGCCGTTTATTTCACCGTATTTATCGGTTGTTGGCTTGACATTTGCGAATACCCAGTAGTATCTGCCATCCTTTCGCATATTTTTTACGAATGCGTATACCTCTTGTCCATCAAGCAATTTGCTCCATAGTAGCCTAAAGACGATATGCGGCATATCTGGGTGCCTGACGATATTGTGATCCTCGCCTATCAGCTCTTCTTTATGGTAGCCTGATATTTCACAAAATACATCGTTGGCGTGTACGATATATCCCGCCAAATCAGTTTTTGTAACTATCAGCTGGGTTGTTGCGACAGGATATTCGCTACTCATTTTTAGCCTTTATGCTAGATTTGTATAGACTGCTTGCACATCGTCGTCGTCTTCTATCTTCTCTATTATCTTCTCTATCTCGGACATCTGCTCGTCTGTTACATCTATTGGGGATGTCGGTATTCTCTCTAAAGCCGCTTTTTTGACATCTATCTTTAGCTCTTCAAGCGCCGCTGAGAGTGAACCGAAATTTGTATAATCGCCGTATATATACACCGTATCTTCATCCGCAACCATCTCTTCAAGTCCTGCATCTATCAGACCAAGTTCAAGCTCTTCAAGGTCTACGCTGCTTGGTTTTTCAAGCTCAAATACGCTTTTTCTAGAAAACATAAAATCAAGCGAACCGCTAGGGACTATCTGTCCGCCCGCTTTTGTGAATATTGCTCTGATGTTGGCTATTGTTCTAGTTGGATTGTCTGTAGCACACTCTATCATAAATAGCGTGCCGTGTGCCCCTTTACCGTCATATACTATTTCGGTATAGTCGACCGCGTCTCGCCCGCTTGCTCTCTTGATCGCCGCATCGATGTTATCTTTTGGCATACCCTCTGACTTTGCATTAGCTATTGCTGCCCTTAGCTTGGCGTTCATAGCAGGGTCTGGTACACCCTCTTTGGCTGCTACCGTGATAGCGCGCCCTAATTTTGGGAATATTCTTGACATATTCCCCCATCTTTTCATCTTTGCCGCTTTGCGGTATTCAAACGCTCGTCCCATACTAACCCCATCAAAAATTTTTACTTAATTATACAATTTTGCCGCTTTGTCACACTCTCTTAACGCTCGTGCGATAAAATGACGGCAAAAATTTTTTGAGGTCAAAATGAGCTATATCGACAAAGTCCCGACCCCTTGCTATGTATGCGAAGAGGAGCTGTTGGAAAATAATCTAAAAATCTTAAAAAGGGTGATGGATGAGGCGGACATCAAGATACTCCTCGCACTCAAAGGCTTTGCGATGTGGGCGACATTTCCTCTTGTCAAGCGATACCTAAAAGGGGCGTGCGCTAGCGGCCTGAATGAGGCGATACTTGCTCGTGAGGAGCTTGGGCTGGAGGTGCATACATACTCTCCGGCGTACAAAGATGATGAGATAGAGCAAATCGCTAGCATCTCCAACCACCTTGTGTTTAACTCGTTTTCGCAATGGGACAGACTAAAAGATGCTGTTTTTGCCGCCAATCCCGACATATCTTGCGGTTTTCGTGTCAATCCTGAGCGCTCCACCGCACCAGTAGAGCTTTACAATCCATGCGCACCGTTTAGTCGTTTTGGGGTGACTAGGGCGAATTTTGAGGCGGATAAGCTTGCGGGAATAGAGGGGCTACACTTCCACGCTCTTTGCGAGCAAAATGTAGATGCTTTAGAGTCCGTGCTTGAAGCGTTTGAAGAAAAGTTTGGTGAATTTTTGGGGCAAATGAAATGGGTCAACTTCGGTGGTGGACACCATGTCACTCGCGCCGACTATGATGTGGCTAGACTTATTGAAGCGCTAAAAGTGTTCAAATCCCGTTATCCGCACTTAGTCGTATATATGGAGCCGGGCGAAGCGGTGGGTTGGCAGACTGGACCTCTTGTATCAAGGGTGCTTGATATTATCCACAATGGCATGGATATAGCCATTCTCGACACCTCGGCGGAGGCGCACATGCCCGATACGCTTGCGATGCCGTATCGTGCCGCCGTGCGTGGGGCAGGGGAGCCGAACGAAAAAGCCCACACATACCGTCTAGGCGGTAATACTTGTTTGTCTGGTGACATCATCGGCGATTATAGTTTTGATGCACCGTTAAAAATAGGTGATAGGGTAGTATTTGAAGACCAGTGCCACTATACATTTGTCAAAAACACAACCTTTAACGGTGTTAATCTGCCAAGCCTTGCGGTGTATAGAAAAGATGGGAAACTTGATGTTGTGAAGAGTTTCGGGTATGAGGATTATAAGTGTAGATTGTCATAAGTCAAAAGCCCTTTCGGGCTTTTGCGGGTGATTATTTTGTTTTGTTAGTGTCGCAAGGTCTGCCGCTCATGTTGCCGTCGCAAGCTTTTTTGCTTTTTTTCATTTTCTTTGTTTGGTTGCCATTACAAGCTTTACCTTGATTGCATTTTGTGCCGTTCATATCACCGCACGCCATACCGCCTTTTGATTTTTTCATAGGCTTGCATTTGCAGTTGTCACCGAATTTGCACTCTGAACCACAAGGACAATCTTTGCCAAGTTTGCATTTTGCTACCGTTTCGTTTGTGTCGCAAGCCCTTGTATTATTCACATCGCCTTTGCAGCATGGACCCGCAAATGCAAAAGATGCGGCAAGAGTAAGTGTAAGTAGAAGTTTTTTCAACATCCGATTTCCTTAGTTTTTATTCTCAAGATACTCTTCGTAGGTACCTCTGAAGTCTATTATTTCGTTATTTGGCTTAAGTTCGATTATTCGATTTGCAAATGCATCTATTAGTTCTCTATCGTGTGTTACGCAGATAACAGCGCCTGGATATTCGTATAGCGACTCGCCCAAAGCAATGATGGCTTCTAGGTCAAGGTGGTTGTTTGGCTCATCCATTACGAGAAAGTTCGGTCCTTCAAGCATTAGTTTTGAAAGCATGATTCTGTGCTTTTCTCCACCAGAGATAGAGCTTACCGCTTTTTCTTGTTCAGCGCCGTTAAAGAGCATTCTCCCTAAGCAGTTTCTTATCTCTCCAAGCTCCGCTTTTCTATCATAGCTTCTTAGCCACTCGTACAGCGTCTCTTCACCTTGTACGATGTCTGTCGTATCTTGCGGGAAGTAGCCCGTTTGCACCGTAGCGCCCCATTTTACAGTTCCGCTTTTTGGTGTCAGCTCGCCCATTAGGAGTTTTAGTATCGTAGTTTTACCGATACCGTTTTGACCGATTAGCGCTATTTTGTCGTTTTTTAGCACGCTAAGAGAGAAGTTGTTGATAATGTTTTCGTCTTCGTACCCAAATGTCAGTCCCTCGGCGATAAGGCAGTCGTTGCCTATCTCTCTTTTTGGCTTAAATACTATGCTCGGGTCTCTTCTGGATGAAGGCTTGAAGTCGTCTATTTGGATTTTTTCAAGTTGTTTTTGGCGGCTTGTCGCTTGTTTTGCTTTTGAGGCGTTGGCGCTAAATCGTCTGATGAAGTTTTCGAGTTGCTCTTTTTCGCCGAGTTTCTTTTCTCTCTCTACTTCCATCTGTTTTTGAATGAGGTTGGCCGCTATGTACCAGTCGTCGTAGTTGCCGGTAAACTCTCTGATAGTTCCGAAGTCTACATCTAGGATGTGCGTAACGACAGAGTTGATGAAGTGTCTATCGTGCGATATGACTATCATTGTGCCTTCGTGTCTCTTTAGTTTTTCTTCCAACCAGCCTATCGCTTTGATGTCGAGGTTGTTTGTCGGCTCATCCAAAAACAGGATTTCAGGTTTTGGGAACAGCACTTGTGCCAAAAGGACTTTGAATTTTTCGCCGGAGGTGATTTCGCTCATTTTTGAGTGGTGTACACTAGAGTCAAAGCCTAGCTCTTCAAGGATTTTTTCGATGTTTACATCATATTCATAAGTAGGGTCTTCTTCTGCGCATACCATCTCAAGCTCGCCAAGTCTTTCATTGACTTTATCATCTGAGAAATCGCCCTCTGCGTATAGCTTCTCTTTCTCTTTTACGGCGTCAAATAGTCTTTTGTTGCCCCAAAGAACGGCGTCAAAGAGCGTAAAGTCCTCGAATGCAAACTGGTTTTGCCCAAGCACGCCTATTCTAGCGCCAGGCTCCGTCCATATATCGCCGTCTGTCGGCTCCATCTCTCTTGAGATTATTTTGAGGAATGTAGACTTGCCTGCGCCGTTTGCGCCGATAAGTCCGTATCTTTTGCCCTTGTCAAGTCTGAGGTTGATTTTGTCGAACAGTTTTCGCGAGCCAAACTGCATAGTTATATTATTTGCTTGTAACAATTTTCTTCCTAGTATAATTTTTGTTTTATTTTACACTTTTAGCGGTTAGAATTGGGGTTGAGTTTGAGAAGATACATAAAAATAGCGTTTATTTCATTGATTGTTTTTTTGGTTTTGGATATTGGACGCTATCTTGTTTATCCTAGTGTCTCTGATTTGATAAAGACAAACCCTATCCCGACGGCATTTATGGAGTACCGCAAAGCACAATGGGCTGATGAGGGCAAGCAAAAAGAGTTGACCCAAAAATGGGTTGAGTTCAAGGCTATATCGCCGTATCTGGTCAAGGCCGTGCTTATCAGTGAAGATGACGGTTTTTGGAAAAATGACGGTTTTGAAAAAGATGAGATGATGCAGGCGTTTGAAAAAAACCTCAAAGCAGGCAAATTCGTCTCCGGCGGCAGTACGGTCACACAGCAACTCGCCAAAAATATCTACCTCAGCCCAAGCAAAAACCCAATCAGAAAGCTCAAAGAGGCGATACTGACATATAGAATGAATAAGACGCTTAGCAAAAGAAGGATTATCGAGATATATCTCAACTGTGCGGAGTGGGGCGACGGGATATTCGGCATCGAAGCCGCCGCACGCCATTACTACGGCAAAAGCGCAAGAAACCTATCGGCAATGGAAGCTGCCAAACTAGCGGCGATACTGCCAAACCCAATAATCTACCAGCCCGAACAAAGCGGACGGGTAGCCAAAAAATCAGCATTGCTATACCGCATAATGACCCAAAGAGGCATAATAATCAAAGCCTTTGAAGAGGTAGAAAAGCCTGAGCCAAAAGAAGATGTGAACGCCAGTGTGCCCGAGTCCAATGTATCTACGCAAAGCACGGAAGACAAAAACGAAACCAACGCTACAACAAACTAGTTGGATGGCTCAAAAACAAGCGAAATAGAGTTGACACAATGCCGAACATTTTTGGCCGTCAACTCCTCCCCGACAAACACATGTCCGAGATGTCCGCCGCAAGCCGCACACACTATCTCAGTCCGCCGACCATCAGCATCCACCACTCTTCGCACTGCACCCTCTATCTCATCATCAAAACTAGGCCACCCGCACCCAGAATGAAACTTGTCGTTTGAGCGATAAAGCTCCGCTCCACACTGCTTACAGCGATATGTACCATCCGCAAAATAGTCCGTGTATTCACCTGTATTCGGATACTCCGTACCTTTGTGGATTATGACTCTTTCTTCTTCGGGGGTTAGGGGTTTGTAATTCATTTTAATATACCTCGTCGTGTGTGCCGATGTTGATTGGTGTAATCACTTTATCGACAATCATAAATTCCATTATTATCCTATAGTCCATGTTGATAGATATGGAATAATACTCACCTAAATTGCCTTTTAATTTATGAAGTCTAAGCGAGGGATGAAATGGATTTTCTCCCAAAACTCTCATCGTCTTTTCATATCTATCATACATGTCTTTGTGCTGTTTGATAAACTTCGCCGCTCGTTTTTTGAAATCATCCGTCAATCGTATTTCATACTTCATCGGCTAGCTCTTTAAGCTCCCTTAGATGCTCGTCAAGGTCAGTACTATAGCGTCCAGCCCCAATATCCTTCATAGCATCTTCGTACATCCTATCAAGCTCCAAAGCCCTTACCTGCTTGTATCTCTCGATGTCAATAACCACATATTTGTTTTTGCCCCGCACATTGATGATCACTTCGGAAGCTTTTTTAAAGAGCTTATCAAAGAGCGAAACCCCTTTTGTCTTTACTTCGTTTGCCATTACGACCATGATACTGTCCTTAATAGTATTTTTAAGAGTATTATAAATCGTATTATTGTTTTTTTTGCTTAAGCGAACAAGATACTATGTTAGTTAATATCTACGCCATTGTTAGATTTCATCCACCGTCTCCACATCCACAAAATCAATATGCTCCTCAATACTCTTAGCCGTCTTAGCCCCCATATCCTTCAGCTTTTCTAGTCTCACAAGCACCGCTCCTCTGCCTGTGGATAGGAGTTTGCGGGCTTCGGTGTAGCTTTTTTGGGCTCTCTCTAAGTTGACGGCTATCTTGTCAAACTCTTGCAAGAAGCCGTGCATTTTGTCGTATACGGCTCCAGCTTCTTTGGCTATTAGGGCGGCGTTGGCGTTTTGGCGCTCGCTTCGCCATATCATATAGACGGTTTTTAGCGTTGTCATTAGGGAGCTTGCGGTGACTAGGGCTATGTTTTTTTTGAGGGCGTACTCGAAGAGGGTTTTGTCTTCGGCTATGGCGGTCATGTATGCACCCTCTAGCGGGATGAACATGAAGACATATTCAAAGGCGTTGTCGATGTCTTGGTATCTTTTTGCCGATAAGCCATCGATGTGTTTTTTGACTGAAGAGAGTAGGGCTTTGGCGGCGGTGGTTCTTGTCTCTTCGGTGTCGGACTCGCAGTAGTCTAGGTATGAGACGAGGGTGACTTTGCTATCTATGATGATTTTTTTGTTGTCGGGCATATTTACGATAGCGTCGGGGATGATGCGCTCGCCTTCTTCGCCTGTGTATCCGCCTTGGAGTGTGTACTCAGCGCCTGCACGAAGTCCTGAGGAGCTAAGGATGTTTTCTAGTACCATCTCGCCCCACATTCCTTGTGTTTTGGAGCGGTTTTTGAGGGCGTTTACTAGGGCATTGGCTTCATCGCCTAGTTTTTTGTTCTGCTCTTTTAGTTCTGTTACGGCTATCGAGAGGTGTTTTCGCTCCGATGATTCGGCATTGTAGGTGTCGTCTACTTTTTTGCGGAAGCTCTCAAGCTGTTCTTTTAGCGGTTTTAGCGTTAGTTCCACGCTATTTTTGTTTTGTTCTTCGCTTTTTGCCATTGCTTCGGCGGCTAGGAGCTTGAACTCCTCTTTCATCTTTTCGGCGTACTCTTTAGCGTGTTTTGCCTCCGAGGTTAGCGTGGCGTTTTGGGCTGTGAGCGTCATTAATCTTTCGTTTAGTTCGCTGTTTCTTAGTCGTTCGTTGTTTAGGATGGTTTCGATGTTTTTTGAGGATTTTGCGTTAAGTGCATAGATGAGCGCCGCGCCAAGTAGAAGTCCAAGGGCAAAAAATAGAGCCTCAAGCATATATAAGCCTTTTTTGCCCCATTTTAACACAAAGGCGGTTTTGCCGCCTTTTTATTGCATCATGTAAGTTTTTTAAATTTCCAGTCTTATTCCTACGCCTGATAGGGTTTTGATTTTTTCTTTTCCAAGTTTTGAGCGGATGCGATACAGTAAGGATTTTAGAGAGCTTTCGCTCATCTCCTCCCCTCCCCATACAATTTTTTGGATTGTTTCGTACTCTACCGTGTGTCCTTGATTGTCGCAAAGCAGTTTTAGTAGTTTTGCCTCTTTTGCCGTAATGTCTATCGTTTTTTGATCAGTTACTATCTGCATAGCCTTAAAATCTATCGCTATTTTGTCTTTTAGCGCTATAGGCTCAAAACTTAGTTCGTCCGCTATTTTTGTAAGCATCTCTATCAGTCTTGAAAACTTGATAGGTTTTGGTATGAAGTCAAGAGGTTTTATTAATATGGTCTCTATCAGAGTATCAGGGTCTGTTTTGCCGGACAAAAACACTATTATCGTCTCCGGACTCATCTGCTTAATCTTTTTTGCTAGCTCTATTCCGCTGCCGCCGCTCATTACTATATCGCAAAAAACTACGGCTTGGCTGTGTTTGCAAAACTGCTCCCATGCATCCGTAGCGTTTACGGCAGGGTATGCCTGCGCAAAATACCTGCCGAAAAACGAAGTTAACTCCAGTAGCGCATCGATGTCATCCTCTACGCAAAGAAGAGTATATTTTTTGAGTGTCTTTAATTTCGACGCTTCTGCGCTGCTTAGAGCTTGTTTCATGAGGTGGATTCTTTGACGCCTAGTTTGGCTATGGTGGATATGCAGCCTTTACAACTTTTTTGCCTGATTCTATAGATAACATTTTTAAGCGCACCTTCGCTCATCGATTCGCCGTTGTCTGCCCATATTGTTTTTTCTATAAGTTCGTAAGAGAGTATGGAGCCTTTGGCCTCAAGTAGGAGTTTTAAAAATTCAAACTCTTTGTTGGTTAATGGGCTTATTCTGCCTTCGTATGTTATGGTACGGTTTTTTGTATCGAGCAAGGCGCCGCATTTTAGTATTGTTTTGCCGTTATCCGTATGCGTTATTTCGGCTGAGCACTCTGATATTGCTTTGAGCAGGGCTTTTGTGTTTATCGGTTTTGTAAGAAAGGAGCTTGGTCTGGACTCTATGACTTTTAGTAGTATCTCTCTCTCTTTCGATGCCGTAATAAAAATAAACGGCGTGCCAGGGAAAAGTTTTTTTAGTTTTTCAACCAGTTCTATACCGTTAATGCCCGGCATCATTATGTCGGTTACCACAATATCCGGTTTTTTGGCTTTGATGATTTCTATCGCCTCCGCGCCGTCTGCTGCCTCATATATATATTTTACATACGGTTTTAGGTAATTTATTAAAATTGCTCTTCCGTCATCATCATCTTCTACCACTAGTATGCAAAGCTCTTTTAATCTTTGCGCTTCTACTTGAATTGACATGGGGTCATCGCTTTTTATTTTTATTTTTGTGGTGTATTTTATAAGTATTTGCATTTGGATAAGAAAGCGTATATTTTACACATAAAAAGTAGTATAAAAGTCACAAAAAAATATTTATGACGATTCTTTTGCTTATAAATATTTCTTTCGTTACAATCACCGAAAAAGCTTTAAGCGGTATAGAGTTTATAGATGTTGATAAAAAAAATTTCACTTATTTTGGTTGCTCTTTTTGGCATTACGGTTTGTATGTATATTTTTGCAAAAAAAGATGAACCTACCGTATATGTGGGTGTGCTGCACTCTCTTACCGGAACTATGAGTATGAGTGAAAAAGGGGTGGTTAAAGCTACTTTGGCGGCCATAGAAGAGATCAACGAGGCCGGCGGTATTATGGGGCAAAAGGTCGAGCCTATTGTGGTTGACGGAGAGTCGAATCCGGTTAGATTTGGGCAAAAAGCGGCGGAGCTTATCGAAAAAAGCAGAGTATCGGCTATATTTGGGTGTTGGACTTCGGCAAGCCGAAAAGAGGTAAAGCCCGTGGTCGAAAAACATGACAGTTTGCTTTTGTATCCGGTGCAATATGAGGGAGCGGAAGAATCAAGCTCTATAATATATCTAGGGCAACTGCCGAATCAACAGTTAAAACCGGCGGTGCTATATGCCAAGCAACATTTCGGCGGCAACATTTTTTTGCTTGGCAGTGACTATATCTTCCCGAGAGTCGCAAATCTATATATCAAAGATATTGCCTCTCTTGTGGACGCAAAAATAGTAGGCGAGAGGTATGAAAAGCTAGGCTCATACGACTTTAAAGAGGTTGTTTCGCAGATAAAGGCTAAAAAACCGAGCGTCATCTTAAATACTCTAAACGGCGATAGCAACATCTATTTTTTTAAAGAGCTATATGAACAGGGGATTAGCTCCTCCGATATTCCTGTAATTTCGTTTAGCATTGCCAAAGAGGAGATAGCCTCTATTGCCGCAGCATCTTCTCCAAATGCCGTTATCGGGCATTTTGCGTCTTGGAGCTATTTTGACGCCATAGATTCCAAGGAGAATCTGAAATTTAAAGAGTTGATGAAAAATCGAGGCATACAAAACCCTACGGACCCTATGGAGGCGGCGTATGTCGGCGTTTGGCTTTATAAGCAAGCGGTAGAAGAGTGTCAAAGCTTTGAGCCATCAAAGGTCAAAAAAGCGTTACGGCTTCAAAGTTTTAAGGGGCCGGGCGGCGTAACAACGGTAACGGACGGCAATCTAAACACATGGAAAAACTCTCGAATAGGGCGCATCAACTATACGCTTGGTTTTGATGTCATAGAAGAGTCAAAGAGGGCGCTAAAGCCGCAAAACTACCCTGAGCAACGCACAAAAAGAGAGTGGGAGGATGTGATTAACGGTTTTTATAAAGAGTGGGGCAATAGCTGGGTGGCGCCAAAATGAAAAACTACAAAACTCTAACATTTAAAATCACGCTTTGGATGTCTATTGTGGCGCTATTGCCGCTAGCGATAGGCGGGATATATATCAACTACTACCTCAAAGAGAGCCTGTATAAAAGTGAGATTAACGGTCTAAAAGTGGTATATCGACAAGCGATAGAGCGTATAGACAAAGAGGTGCGACACAATCAGGCGATACTTGAAAGTACGGCTCAAATACCTCTCATAGCGGCGGAGCTAAAAAAAACTGTGGACGGCGCTAAAACAATAGCCGTAGACCCGCTAATAGAAAAACATATAGAGCGGATTGTTACAAAACACAACTACTACGATTTTTTTATTATTTCAAAAACGGGAACAATTGCTTATAGCTATAAAAAAGAGTCTGATTTTGGAGAAAATCTTTTAACCGGACGGCTTAAAAATACGGCTCTTGGTGAAGCTTTTCAGGCGGCGTCGTACACGCTAGAGACATCGCTTGTGGATATATCGTATTATGCGCCGTCAAAAAAAGAGGGGGCTTTTGCCGTAGCGCCTATTGTCTCAAATGGAGAGTTGCTTGGTTTTGTGGGCGTACAGTTTGATAGAGAGCTTATATTTGAGTTGGTTAAAAGCGAAAACGGGCTTGGGATGAGCGGTGAGATAGTCGCCGGCAGACTAGAGGCTGATGGGCGAATACTTGCCGCCGTGCCGCTAAAATATGACAAAAAAGCCTTTGACGATAAAAGGGTGTTAAATGCAAAATCATTTGCTACGGGGATGCAACAAGCGATAAACGGCAAAAATGGAGCAGGGGTTATTGTAGATTATCGAGGGATTAAGACGCTGGCGGTATGGGGGTATGAACCAAATATGAAATGGGGTCTCGTCGTCAAGATAGATGAATCGGAAGCGATGGGAAGCATACAAAAACAGACCAATATTATGCTGACCGTATTTTTGGCCTCTATTTTGCTGATTGCCGGCGTATCTATCTCAATATCCAAAAAAATAACAAAACCGGTTAACTCTCTTGTTGCTTCGATGGAGCAGTTTAGAATAGATTTTCACCATAGGGCGAAAGTAAAAGAAAATAATGAGATAGGTTTTTTGGCTTCCGAGTTTAACGATATGGCGGACAACATAGGCGCTCAGGTTGAGATGCTCCACTCCCAAGCGGCGCTTTTGGAGGAGCAGTCGGCAGAGATAGAGGAGCATAGCCAGTTTCTTGAAGAGAGGGTAGAAGAGCGCACAGCCGAGCTTTTGAGGGCGCAAAGAAACATCGATAGGTATGTGTCGATTATAGACAGATTTGTCATTACCACTACGACCGATAAGGGTGGCAATATAACCAACGCAAGCGCTGCTTTTTGTGATACTTCCGGTTACAAAGAAGATGAACTAATAGGCAAAAATCATAGAATATTGCGAGACCCGAAGACTCCAAAGGAGTTATTTGAGGATTTGTGGCGAACTGTATCAAACGGCAAAGATTGGCACGGCGAGATGCGAAATATAGCAAAAGACGGTAGCTACTACTGGGTAAACGCTCACATATCGCCAGTTTTTAACGAGGATAGCGAGATAGTTGGATATACGGCGGTAGGAGAGGATATAACAGACAAAAAAAGAGCAGAAGAGATGGCGATAACAGATCAGCTAACCGGACTTTACAATCGCCGTCATTTAGAGTATGAGCTATCAAAAGAGTCAGACCTGCACGGGCGTTACGACACCCATTTTAGTATAATTATTTTGGATATAGACAAATTCAAATCAATCAATGACACTTTCGGGCATCAAGCGGGAGATTCCGTATTAAAAGAGATCTCTCAAATGCTAAAAGACCATGCGAGAGCCACCGATGTCGTAGGCAGGTGGGGCGGCGAAGAGTTTCTCATTATTTTGCCGCAAACAACTCTCGAAAATGCGCTGATTGCTGCGGAGCATTTCAGAAAAATAGTAGAAAATCACGGTTTTGCCAGTGTCGGGCATAAAACGGCGAGCTTCGGCGTGGCGGAGTATGGCGGCGAGATGGATGCTATGATAAAAAGAGCAGACGATGCTTTGTATGAGGCAAAAAGCGGTGGTAGAAATAGAGTGTGCGGCTAAAATGACACATCGAAGATTGTGTTATAATCAAGCAAAACTAAAATGAGGTGCAGCATGGGACTTATATACGCTGACTTGGAATTGGTAAGTGCGGAAGATGTGGCTTTGGCTAGAAAGGGCTATATAACAAAAGAGCAAATCAAGAAAGAAAATGTGACAGCTCTGGTCGATAGCGGTGCATACATGATGTGTATCAATGAACACATCCAAAATCAGCTAGATTTGCCTGTGGTCGATACCATGGAAGCAGATCTTGCAGACGGCACGCTACAGACCATGAATGTCGTAGGACCGCTCATTATAAACTTCAAAAATAGAACCACAAGCTGCAATGCGGTGGTACTGCCTGGCGAATCCGAGGTGTTACTGGGAGCCATACCGATGGAAGACATGGATGTGGTGCTAGTCCCAAAACTCCAAACGATAGATGTCAATCCAAAATCAAAATATATGGCGAAGAAGAAGATTAAGTAGACTGCAGAGCCTTGCATAGGCTCTGTATATAATTCGTAAAGATTAGAGCACTTTTTAACAAAAAAAGCACTAGCTGTCAAACGAACTTCTAAAATAGCCACGCTATAAATGATAAAAAAGATGATAAAGCAATGATTCAATAAGAGCGAAATAGCCAGAAGTGTCAAGTGAAGCATTAAATTAGTCACCTAAAACTACCACTTTTTGAAACTTCAAACAACCTCTTTTTGACATCTTCTCGATTTTCTTGAACTTTGCAACTCCGGCCTTGTAGGTATCAGAGCTTAAGACTCCGCTATTCTTTTTCTCTTTTAGCCGATAACTATCACTTTGTTAAGTAATGTTATTTTTTTAAATAAATGGTATTGGGATTAGCCTTGCCCGTAAAGAAAGTATCTATTTTTGCCGTCTGCTTTTGCTCTATACATAGCCTCATCCGCTTTTGAGAGTAGCGCTTTTGCGTTGCTTGCGTAATGCGGATATAGCGCTATTCCGATACTGGCGCCTATTGCCTTGGAGCTTGAGACCTGTGGATATGGCTTTCCTATCTCTTCTATGATTTTTGACGCACACTCTTTGATACTCTCTATATCTACGCTCTCGGAGATAATGACCGTAAACTCATCGCCGCCCATTCTAGCGACAAACCCATCATCCGATACGGACTCGGTAATTCTTTTTGCAACCACTTTTAATATGCTATCTCCGCTCTCATGCCCCAGCGTGTCGTTCACCTCTTTGAAGCCGTCTAAATCTATAAACATCAAAGCCAAAGCTCTGCTTTCATTTGCCGCCAAAAGCTTTTCGTCTAGGTACTCAAAAAACAGAGTTCTATTCGCAAGCGTCGTTAGCTGGTCGTAATGTGCCATTTTTTGTAGTTTTTGTTCCATCTGTTTTCTCTCGGTAACATCTTGGATTATGGAGACAAATTTGACTATCTTTCCTCTATCGTCTTTTACGGGCGCTATTGCCGTCAATTGATAGTATAGTTCGCCGTTTTTGCGCTTATTTAGTATCTCTCCACGCCATATTCTTCCACACAGTATGCACGACCATAGCGATTCGTAAAATGACTGCGAATATGCGCCGCTTTTTAAAATTCTATGAGTATCGCCCAAAACGTCGTTTTTGTCGTAACCCGTTATTTCCGTAAAGGCGGAGTTGATGTATATAATCGTGCCGTCTATTTCTGTCACAATAAAGCCGTTTGCGGCGCATTCGATAGCTACGGAGTGTGTCTTGAGCGTCTCTTTTAGCTGTTTTTGCTTGTCGATATTCATAAATGCGATAAATGCCGAGTCTCTTTCATCACACACCATACGGGTTGCAGACATCTGCGCCCAGAAGTATGTTCCGTCTTTTCTTTTGAATTTTACTTCAAAATTCTCCAGATACCCTCTTTTCATTATCTCGTTAATATAAATATCCCTATCGAGCAGATCTGCCCAGTAGTCTATCGCTTTTTTGTGTATCAAATTCGACCTGTTCTCCCCTAAAGCGTCTGCTGTCGCCTTATTGACAAACAGTACTTCGCTTGTCGTATAGTCGGTAATAACAACAGGGAAGGGGGCGGAGTCGAGTATTATTTTGAATTTCTGTTCAGAATTTTTTAGATTTTTTAATAGCTCATCTTTTTGCGTTATGTCACTATTTAGCGCTGTAAGCTCCGCCTTGGCCTCTTTGCACAGCGTTTTGTACGCTTTGAGCTCTTTTGTTTGCCTATAAAAGAGCCAGGCAACAGCAAAAAGCGGAATAAGTAGACATAAAGTCTGCTCAAAATCCTTGATAAAAATTGTCTGTAATAATCCCATACAGACAATCATAGGCTTTTTGAGTGCGAAAAGTATGCGTTTTTAGTCGCTTATGAGCATTGGGGTATATTTGTATATCCAAATTCCAAATATTATGCACCAAAAGTAAACGCTCGCTTCCAAAAACGGAGCAAAAAACACCCCTGCGATACGCACTATCGCAAGTAGCGCAAAAGCCGCAAAGATAAAAGAGGTTAGCCTATCCGCCGCAATTTTGCGTCCTGAATGTCCCATCGCAACCCTGCTTCCAAAACCTACCATCATGGTGGCAATAAAACCGACACCCCAGATATGAATCTGAAGGAGAGGCGGCACGACTAGGGCAATCTCGGACAAGCCGACAAGAAACCCAATAAAAAACCAGACGCTAGCAAGTTGCAGTACCCAGAGGACGGGTGGAGCTTTTCGAAAGATAAATCTATTTTCCAAAAATATCATTGTCAAGGCAATAGTGCCTAGTAGATTTGCCGTAAATACCAACAGTGGCAAATCAAAGCTTCTAAATATCGCTACAGCGATAAGCGAAAGAAGAACGACTCTAGGTAGCGCATTGTTTTTTGCGGGCGCCGTAATGCCAAAATAGAGTATAAAAAAGTTTGGCACCATCTTTTGGGCTATCAAAAATACTACGCCTACGGCAAACGGATAAAAAGCGATATTGACGGCAAGCGGCGCTAGCTTCGGATAGATTTGTGATACTCCAAAAAGCAGAGTTGCAAATCCTCCAAAAGAAAAAGCCGACAAAATCCAAAAAATCTCCAATTTGTCTTTTATGTTTGAGCTTGCGTATGCCTTGATAAATATACCCAGAGCCAATGTCTGTGCTACAAATGTCAATATTATGCCGCTTATAAGAATGGCGGCAAATGTAAAAAAACCGACATTACTTAGCACGACCCCGACTAAAAGTAGCCAAAATACCCGCATATACTCTTTTTGCAAAAACGGCATAACAAGCAAAAAGCGATAAAGCACGGTGAATAAAAATCCCAAAAATAAAGCAGTCGGCATTAAAATCGCCATATTGAAGGCGTGGTAGATTTTTATATCGATGGCGACTATGCCTTTGAGCGCAAAGCCCAAAACAAAAATAGTAAGCAAAGCAACGGTAACGCCAAGTAGAAAAAACGGTTGATGCGGCTTCGTTAAAACCGCTTTAAATCTTCTCTTTAGAAGGGGTTCGTGATAGTCTAAAATCATAAAAACTCACTTTTTTGCCTAACTTTAACAGATATATGCGGCTTTTTAGATGATTTCGGTCAAGTTTTAAGCCTGAATAGGCAAAAATCGCATAAGAATAAGTAATTATGGTGGATTTTGATGTTTTTAAAAAAAGAGATGGCTTACAAGGAGCTGATAGTTCGCATGGTAATAATATCGCTTGTGTTAAGTATCACACTCGGTATTGTGGCGAGTTTTTATCTTAAGGGCAGAGCCATCAACGAGATGGCTAAAAATGATGCCAAAAAGACCAGTGAGTTGGTGTTTCAGGGGCTATATTCCGCTATGGCAAAGGGTTGGAATAAAGAAGACCTCCAAAGCATCATAGAGAGGCTAAATAAGATAGAGCCCAATATGACCGTTAATGTGTATAGAAGCGAAAGCGTTGTTGCCCAATTCGGCGATATTAAAAGAGACAGAGTCGCAAGAGAGATGGACCCAGAGGTCAAAAAGGCGATGGGCGGAGAGGAGCTTCTTTTGACCAGAAACGATGAGACAATTAGGTATCTCTATCCAATATTTGTAAAAGATGAGTGCATGGCATGCCACATCAACTCAAAAGTTGGTGAAATAAACGGCGTTATCGACATCTCGTATCCGATAGACAAAGTAAAAGTATCGCTCTCTTTGATGCTAAACTCATTTTTGATTTTCTTTGCGATATTTATCGCCGCCATATTTATTACCCTTTATTTCAATCTCAACAGACTGCTTGTAAAGCCCATAGAGTCTTTTATCGAAAATATCAGGGAGATTATCTACAAAAACGACCTTACGACAAGAGTGCATATAAGCACTAAAATCAGAGAGGTAAAAAATATAGAGACATTCTTTAATAAGCTGCTTGATAGTTTGCAAGACTACTACGAAAAGCTTAGAGAGCTCTCCGACAAGGACTTTTTGACTAAGCTGTATAACCGTAAAAAGTTTGAAGAGTTTTTGGAGTACGAGATAGGCAGAGCCGATAGACACGGGTATAAGTTTTGCGTTGTTATGGTCGACCTTGATAACTTCAAATTTATAAACGACACATACGGACACCCGACAGGAGATTTGGTACTCAAAGAGGTGTCGATGATTTTTGACGACTCTCTCAGAAATAGCGATATTGTAGCTAGAATAGGCGGCGATGAGTTTGCTATTATCTTGGTAGAGACAAATGAAAAAGGCGGCATAGAGATAATAAGTAAACTAAGAGATATGCTCTCCAATACCGACATTGCGATACCGACAGGTAAGGTGAGGGTGACTGCCAGCTTTGGTATTATAGAGTTTCCAAGGCAGGCAAGTGAGCTAAAAGAGCTAATGACCGGCGCCGACATAGCGATGTATAAAGCTAAAAAAGCCGGCAAAAACGCTTTGGCGCTAGCAGAAAAAGATGACGCATTTTTATCGGCAGAGATATTTAAGACCGGCGAATTTATCAAAAAAGCTATCGATGAGGATAGGTTGCTTCCTTTCTATCAGCCGATAGTCAATGTCCAGACGGGAGAACTGTACGCTTACGAAGTGCTTGCCCGTATTAAAGAGCCGAACGGGGACGGTTTTATAGGTGCGGGACAGTTTATCGAGATAGCCGAAGACCTCAATCTGACTAGAAGAATAGACAAAATAATTCTAAGAAAAGCGATAGAAGAGAGGCGAAAAAGCTCCATGCCGACCGTATGTCTATTTTTGAACCTCTCCGGCAAGGCTTTTCACGATGCGGAGTTTATAAAAGATACGATGCAGATACTAGATGATGTGCAGCACGGAGAGAGGACAAATATCGTGTTAGAGATTACCGAGAGAGAGGCGGTGCCGAATATTACGGAGTTTATCCCACTTATCGAGCAGATGCGAAAGTATGACATTAGATTTGCGCTTGATGATTTCGGTTCAGGATTTTCTTCGTTTATCTATCTGAAGTATCTAGAGGTGGATATAGTAAAAATAGACGGGGCATTCGTCAAAAATATCGCCACGGGTTATAAGGATGAAGTGTTTGTAAGGCATATTCACGAGATAAGCCATGAGTTTGGCAAGATAACGGTAGCGGAGTATGTGGAAGACGAAGAGACGCTAGAAATTCTCAAAAAGATAGGCGTTACTTTGGCGCAAGGGTATCACATAGGCAGACCTAGCGAGAAGATAGGATAAAAAATGCTTGGCTCAAAACCTAGTTTTACGCATCTGTGGCGCTATGCTATTTTGTTTGCACTGCTTGAAGCGTTTATATTTTTGCTTCTTAGTTACAACAAAAACGAGCAAAAAGAGAGGCATTATAGACAAAATATAGAACAGCTCTCATCCGGCTACGAGGCTGTATTTGTTAAATACCAAAAACTCTCAGAGGCGGTGTTTTATTCCGCAATAGACACTAACGATACTGCTGCCTTATTGATGCGAGCGCTTCGAAACAACAATGAGATGAATCAGTCAAGGGCGCAGCTACTAGAGTCTATGCAGCCTATATATCTAAAGTTAAAAGAGCTTGGCGTAAAGCAGTTTCAATTTCATCTGCCCGACAATAGTAGTTTTTTGAGGCTTCATGAGCCGCTTTTATATGGCGATACGCTAGCAGGCTTTAGGCATACGGTTCGGATTGTCAATAGAGACAAGGTTGCAGCTTACGGGTTTGAGGAGGGAAGGGCGGCTAGCGGGTTTAGGTATGTGTTTCCTATTATGCGAGGCGTCAATCATCTTGGAAGCGTAGAGTTTGGAATCGACTATGAGGCTATCGTCTCCTCTTTGCAAATACTAAGCGGCGCAAGATATGCGCTGATAGTCAAAAAAGATGCGGTAGGTAAGCCCGATATATTCAAAAAAGAGCTCGGCAACTTTACTCCGTTTTCAATATGTGATGATTATCTACTTGAAAGCAAGGATAAAAAAGATTTTAGAGAGTTGGAAAATACGCTTGGCGCAACAACAAAAGATATAGCCCAAAAGTGCGCCTCGCAAAAACCGTTTTCCACTTCCGTTGATTTCAAGGGCGGCGTCTATACCGTTACTTTTTATCCGATAAGAGATATTAGAGGCGTGCATACCGCATATCTGATAGAGTACAAAAAAGACCCGATATACGGCTTTTATAGCGCTAGCTTTATACGAACATTTGGCGTTTATACGCTGTTTATGGGGATTTTGCTATCCGTTATCTTCCTTGTGAATAAAAAACGGCAAAATATATGGGAGCTGAACGCTTCGTTAAAGCAAAAGAGCGCAGAACTGCAGGCTATACTGGACGCTTCGGGCGGCGGTCTGGCTATTTTGGATGAAGAGGGGCATTTTTTGTATGCCAATAGCGCTTTTAGCCTTCTCTTGGGGTACGCAAAGGATGAGCTTGCAGCCTTGGATATATACAAGATAGGCGTAGCGGAGCAAAAAGAAGAGACTAGAGAGTCGATAGAAGAGGCGATAATAAGCGGCTCTTGTTTTAACTTCAAAAAAATATGCACTACTAAAAACGGTGAAAAAGTTATATTCAGCGTACAGCTCACAAGACTACCGGGTAATAAATCACTCATACTTTCAGCTACGGATATAACAAAAGATATAGAGTATGCAAGAAGCCTAGAGATTAAGGCCGCTACGGACTCTTTGACGAAGGTCTCAAACAGAAGAAGTCTGGAAGTGACGATGCAAGAGGCTATGGAGAGCGCACAAGAGCACGGCGATGAGCTCTGCTTTGTCGTGATGGATATTGACAACTTCAAATCCATTAACGACACATACGGTCATGCCGTCGGCGACGCCGTACTAAGAGATTTTAGTGCGCTTGTCTCAAAAACCATTCGCGCCGAGGATATATTCGGAAGATGGGGCGGAGAGGAGTTTTTGCTTGTGTGTGACGGTCTTAGTGTGGAAAAATCGGTAGCGCTTGCCGAGAAGATAAGGGGTAGAGTGGAGGCAAATAGATTTGACGGCTTGCCTAGCGTGACCTGCAGCTTTGGTGTGGCGGGTATGGATAGTGACGATACGCCCCAGACGCTTTTTGATAAAGCGGACGGCGCTATGTATGAAGCCAAGAAGGCAGGCAGAAACAGGGTAGAGATAGCCTAATTTATTATATGCTTTTTGGTAGCTTGATGATAAATCTAGCTCCATACTCCCCGTTTTCGTATGTTAATTCGCCGTTCATATGTCGCTCTACTATCTGTTTTGACATATAAAGACCTACTCCCGTACCCTTGCCTTGTTCTTTGGTCGTGTAATAAGGCTCACATATTCTATCGATAATGTTAATCGGTATGCCGCCGCCGGTGTCCTCTATTATTATAAATAACTCATAATTTTTGGCAATCGTGGATATTTCGATATGTTTGATAGTTGATTTATTTTCAACTATTGCATCTTTTGCGTTTGAGATGATATTGAGGAGCGCCTGCTGAAGTTCGCTTTTGTATCCGAAAAATTCCAATTTTTCCGCATGATTGTATTTTAGTGTTATCTCATGGTTTTTTAGTTGCGCCGATACGATGTTGACAACCCCGTCAACGGCATCATCTATATAAAACTGGCTTTTTGCTTTATTTGGTGAAAAGAAACTTCTAAAGTCGTCTATTGTTTTGGACATAAAATTGATTCTGTCCATCGAAGTAATTATGCTTTGGTCTATATATTCTTCGTCAAGTTCCCCGTGCTTATAAGCTTCTTTGATGTCTTGGATGGTTATGCCAAGGGCGTTTAGCGGCTGTCTCCACTGGTGAGCTATCGCTCCTATCATCTCGCCCATAAGAGCCATCTTGCTTTGTTGCAATGCTATCTGCTCGGCTTCAAGTCTTTTTTGGATTTCATTTTCTACCGTTTGCTCAAGCGTCTTGTTTATCCACATCAGCTCATCTTCCGCCTTTTTTCTTTGGGTGATGTCGATACCCACCCAGATGGAGCCTTTTTGCGTATCATTTTTATCTAAGTATGCACCGCTTAAAAGGGCTATGATGATTGAGCCGTCTTTTTTTCGTAGCATCTGCTCCGTTGTATAAAGTCCTGTTTGTAGCATTGCGTCGTACGCCTCGGCTCCCAATTTTTCATACTCTTCTTCGTTTGGATATATCATTCTGCTATTTTTGCCGTCTAGCTCACCGTGGTCGTAGCCCAGCATCTTCTCCCACGCCTCGTTTGAGCGGACAAAATTTCTGCCTTTTAGATGGATGATGCCTGCAACGGCGTTTTGGAAAAATGCGGTTTGTTCTTCAAGCAGCGACTCTATCTTCTTTTCATACTCTTTTCGTTCCGTAATATCGAGCGCTATGGTGCATACCAGCGATATATTGCCGTTATCGTCTCTGGCTATCGGACATTTTGTGGCGTGAAAGTAGTTCTCTTTGTTGTTTATAAAGAGCGTAAAATCGTATGCTTCTATGTTGCCGGTTTTGAATACCTCTCTCTCCTTCTCTTCGTTTAGCTCTGTTTGTGCCAATGAGGCTACGGAATTCATCATTGCACTAGAGGCGTGCATATTACCATTTTCGTCGCTTATGTAAATAGCCAAAGGGGCATATTCGAGTATTCCTTGAAGTTGCAGGGCTAGTTTTTTTATAGGAGAGCCTATACGGTTTGAGAGGGTTTGTATGATAAATATCGAGATAAGTGTCAGTAGCGTAATAAGAATAGAAAAATACAAAATTCCGTTACTTACGAAGTTGGAGAGTATATTTGTGGACAAAAACACTCTAATAACGCCGAAAACATTCTCCTCGTACCCTTTTTTGTAAGGCATATCTATCTCTATAAGCTCAGTCTCCTTGCCGTTTCTCTCTAGCGTAATTTTTTGAATTAGATAATCTCTGGTATTTATGACTGTTTTTGCTTTTTCAAAATGCGAGTCTATGATAATTGCGCCGTTATTCTCTTTTTTGCTATGGGCTATTACCTCGCCGCTGGCGTCTTGGATGATGATGCTGTCGATATTTGGATTTTTACTTGCAAACTCCTCTATAAGAAGCCTTGCTTGGTATTTTCCGGAAAAACTGACCCTATTGATGGAGTCGCCGATACTGCTTGCGATAACGGAGCTGAGCCTGTTTTGTTCTTTGTTGATTACAAAGTTAAAATATGAGACTGCCGACAAAAAGATAATACCCATTAGTGCGAAAATGAGCATACCGTATGATACGGATAGCTTTCGCTCTATTTGGCTAAAGTCATTCTTTTGGCTACTTCTCGGCATTACAATCCTACTTGGTCTTTAGCTTATTATTCCAAAGAGGCACATCGCTTCTCCAGGGCTTTTTGAACTCTGACGGTATTGGACCAAGCCAACCCGGATATATCTTTAGCGTCTCTTTTGTGATTGGAAATACGGGAATTAGTATCTCTTTACCTATCTTTTTGCCTTGAAGCCTATCGTACGCCGTCCTAAGAGCTACGGCGCCCATAGGACCGCAAAACTGCGCAGAGTCTATCTTGATTATGCCGTTATTTTTTATTATCTCTACCGATTTTGGGTCTCCATCAACCGTGGCTACGGCAATATCCGTTCTTTTTGCTTTTGTGAGCTCATCTACGATTGCTAGTCCGCCGCCGTCGTTAACCGTAAAGATAATATCGAGAGAGCCGGGCTTTGGAAAATCTTTTAGTATCTGTTTTCCTACGGCTCTGCCTTTTATCGGCTCTACAGCTTCGTATCGTTTGACCAGTCTATACGGCGCTTTGTATTTTTCCAAAGCGTCTATGAAGCCGTCCACTCTATGAACCGTAGAGGATACATGCGGGTACTCTACTATCGCTATTTTGAGAGTGTTTTTGCCTTTAAACTCGTGACTTATGAACTCCCCGTTCAAAAATCCGGCCTGGTAGTTGTCGCTAGTAACAAAAGAGTCTAGCTTGCCGCTACTGATGTATTGGTCATACGCTATGACTGGAATTCCGGCTTTATTTGCCTCTTTTAGCATCGGAGATAAGGCGGCGTTGTCTGTTGGCTGGACTACTATTGCGTCCACTTTTAGCCTTACCGCCTCTTCAAACTGCCTTATCTGCTTCTCCATGCCACCATCACCGTCTCCGGCTACATACTTAAGCAGTTCTATTTTTTTGCCGTTGCTTTTTGCGGCCTCTTGGTTTATCTTCTCCGTTTCCGCTTCAAGACCTTTTCTCATAGCCACCTGTCCCTCTATATTCATAGACCAAAAAAGTGCGGCTATACGGTAGCTTCCAGCGGCAAACATATCTGTTGCGAGTACAAAAATCATAGCAACTGCAAGTTTTTTCATCTGTCTATCCTTGTCTAAAAGCGGTATTCTATCGTAGATTTTAACATTGTGCTTTTATTTTCGTTGTTGTCGTTTCTGAGTAGCAATACGGCGTTTAGCGAAAAATTTTTATCTTTCGTGGAGAGTACGAATTCGGCGACTCCGGTATCCGCTACTCCTTTGCTTTTGAGTGCATCGACATATATATAGCTTGCCGTAGCCTCTATGGCGTGTGTAAATTTGTAGCCGATACACCCTTTATATAGCTTTGCGCCGTCTGTATCGAATGATTTCATAACATGTTCGTTGAAAACCGTGTATTGTGGTATTCCAGCCCACACATTCATCATATTTTTATCCAGTCTGCCTTTGCCGTCGCTAACCTTTGCCGCCGCCGCATATACGCTAAGCTCTTTATATATTCCGCCTAGCTTGGCGGCCAGATAGTCCTGGTTTAGTGTTTTATCTCGGTCGTTTAGATAGTTTTTGAGCGTTCCGTTTGCGTTTTGTTTTGTGCCTTGAAGTGAAAACTCTAGCGAGCTATCTTTGTTTATTGCAAAACTAGTTTGATATTCGGCGTATAGCAAGTCTATGAGATTTGGAGAGTGGTATGCAAATCCGGTTAGTTTTGAGTTTTGGCTTTTGTGCGTCGCCCCTACACTCCATACTGCGGCATTTGAGACTATATCGCCATATCCTGCCGCTTTGGACATTGAGACAAAATGGCCCATATCTTCGCCGCCGTATATCTGACTCCAAAATCCGCTCATTCTCGTAAGGTAGTAAGCCTCAACTCTTGTTTTTTCGTCAATATCGTATTTGAGCGATACGCCTTCATATAGATTCGGAACTATTCTGCCGTCATCCATGTCGATAAGCGGTGTGGTGACTTTTTGGCGTCCTATGGAGATGGACAATCCGTCTTTTTGGTACCCTAAGGCTGCGACGCCTAGTATCGAATATCCGCTTTTATCGTAACTAAAGAGCTTGGATACGGCATCTTCTTTTGCACCAAAAGGGGCTACCGTAAAAAAATCAATTTCTGATTTGAAGTTTCCCAAAGAGGGGGCAATGCCGATGGAGCCACCTATCGCGGAGGCGGCGGTATCTTTTGCGCCTAGGTACATTGCCCGAATATAGCCGCGCTCATTCAAATCCGTGGCAAAAGAGCTAATAGCTACGAGTAACATAAAAATCGGGATTTTTTTCAAAGATTTCATCCTGGTTTACTAAATCGTTACTTTTATGTTAGCTTTATTAGTGTTAAATGTCTTTTAAAGCGGCTTTTTCCAGCGTTAAAATATCTTTTGGGTTTTCAGGCAACTTTGTTATTGTCTTTATTGTAAAACCTATTTCTAATTTTTTAAGAACGGAGCGCTCAAGTAGCTCCTCTATGTTTCCATCGAAATCGGCAACTACAAAATGGTCGCCCCATACTCTAAAAATCAGGTTGTTTGGCAAATTTTCAGATAAAAACACCGCAAACTGAACAAGTAGTTCATTGCCGCCCTCCCATGTGTGTTCTTTGTTGTATTTTGTGAAGTTAGTAAGCGAAATAATAGATAAATTACTTGGTTTTTTATGTTTTGAGCGACCGTTGAGCGTGAGTAAAAAATAGTCTTCATTATATAGTTTTGTAAGTTTATCTTTAAAGAAGTAGCTAAGCCTCTCTTCGTCTAGCGCACTAGAGCCTAACTGGTTTATGCTCGTATCTACTTCAATGTTTTCTAATGCCTTAAGCGCCGCATCGACAACTGCGGGGTGATACCATTTGCCGCTAAAGCTATCAAGCTCCTCAAGCGCCTCTTTGACCTCTTTTCTTGGTTTATAGATACGGTTCGTGGTCATTGCGTCAAATGAGTCCGCAACCGCCAATATATACCCGGCCAACGGTATTTCCGAGCCTTTTTTGCCGTATGGATAACCGCTTCCGTCATATCTTTCGTGATGATATATTACTATTTGCGCAAGCTCTTTATAAAAGTCCACCGTTGATAACACCTCGCTTCCGGCGGACACATGTTCTTTTATGAGTTCATACTCTAGCTTGCTTAGAGCGCTAGGTTTTAACAAGACGGAGTCCGGCGTTACCACTTTGCCGATGTCGTGCAGTTTTGCCGCTTCGCTTAGCTTTTGTATCTCTGGGGCTGAAAGATTCATCTCTTTTGCGATTAGTTTGGCATAGCGAGCGACTCTTTGTGTGTGTCCGGCTGTATAGGTGTCTCGTTGCTCTATCATATTTACGAGCGCATCGATGAAGTCTTGGTAGCTTTTTAGTCTCTCTTTATGCAGTGTTTCTATTTGAGTCTTTTGCGTAAATGAGTTTATCGCAAAACCGATGTCACCGGCAAGCTCCTCTATCATTTTTTGCTCTTCATCGCTAAAGCCATCCTCCAAAACCGTGCATATAGTTAGTGTTCCGAGCGCCTCTTTCGTAAAGCTGCTGCTTTTTAAAGGAGTGGCATAAACAGCTTTTATGCCGTAAATATCTGCCTTTTGTTTGCAGCTTTGCGACACGCCGTCATTGTCAAAGTCGGCAATCATTAGGCTTTTGGAGTCGTCAAACACTCTTTGTTCGAGTTGTGTTACTATTTTTTCGTCGCCTGCGCCGTACGAGGCGGCAACGGTTAGTTTCCCATCTTCTAGTATGCATATTTTTGCGGCTTTTAGGGAGTCGTTGGAGCTGAGGCATAGCGCAGATTTGTCCAAAAGCTCATCTAGTGAGCGAGTGGTAATTAGCATCTGATTTATGTCGGCAACCGTTCTTAAAATACCGCGCAGATATTTTTCGTTTAGGTACGCCTTTTCAAGTTCTTCGCTTTTTTCATACAGATGTTGCGTTTTTTGTAGCACCCTCTCTTCTAGCGAGCTATTTGCCTCTCTTAGCTCCCTTCTCGTCTCTCTGAGTCTTTTGTTTACTTTTGCAATATATATACTAACAACAAACGAAAGCGCCAAAAGCGCTGAGAATAGAAGTATGTAAGGGAGATACTTTTCTAAAAAATATGAAAGAGCCGCTTTTTTGAGATACTCGTACGGACCAAGCTCCAGCTCTTTTAGGCACTCATGGATACTCTGATAATCAAGCGGTATGGTCCAGCCTACGCTGTTTGAGGCTTTGGCGGCTTGGGAGTTTTCCGGCATCGATATGAGCGCTACCGCTACTTTTTCGGCTAATTCGTCTTGTATGTGTTTGGTTTTGGCAAAAGGCCACTCAGGATAGAGTTTCGTGCTTGCCAGATAAAAGAAGTTTGAGTAATTTTTTTGATTGATGACGCTAAAGTCATTTAGATTTATTTTGCCCTCTTGAGACATTCTCTCCAGCGTGTCGCTTCGAACCGTCCCGGCTTCGGCTTTAGAGTTTTGAACGGCAAATACGACCGCTTCATGTGTTCCGTAAAACGAAGTTTTAAACTCATTTTCTGCTACGCCACACTCTTTTAACTCTCTTAACGCCATTATCCAGCCGCCGAAAGACTCTTTGTTTACCGCCGCAAAGCTTTTGCCTTTTATATCTTCTAGCCGTTTTATTTTTGTATTAGAAGCTTTTGTAAAGACGACGCCACCGAACTCAGTCTGCGATTTGCCTTTAAAGTCCATATTTTTGAGAGTCGCTATTCTAGATATGCCGTATCTACTCTCCAAATCTACATAGTAAGCGGAGTTTGTGAGGACAAAATCTATTTTTTTGTCTCTTAGGTACGGCGGAAACTCCTCAAATTTTAAAGGCTGTATACAAAAATCATATCCAGGAATTTTTTCTTTCAGATATTCTGCCGTCGGAAGCCATGCCGTCTTGGTCGTTTCGTAGTTTTTGTGAGCCAATACGCCTATGGTTACGGTTTGGTTTGAGTATAAAGATGCGCAGAGCGTCAGCAGCGCAACTATAAAAATGTTTATTTTTCGCATAGTTGCGATTATGCCACAAAAAGGAATCAAAGTTGCTGTAAGATTTATAAAATTTGAGGAGTTTGCTATGAATACGATACCTTCAAATCTTGGAATTAATATCGGGCTAGATTATGCCAAATATCAGGCCATCAAGGGCGACAAAGGTGATTATGTCGATTTTTTATTGCAGTACGACTCTGTAAAATCGGAGGAGGGGGATGATAGCTGGATGAACTCTCTTCTTGGCACAAACGACCTGCTTAGCTCCGTCTCACCTGAGACCTTGGCGATGCTGGACTCAAAAGATACGCAAAATATATTCGGCGCCACAAAAGAGAGCGATGGGGCGGCATTGATGGTGGACGCTCAAGTATCGGCTCTAAAAATGCAGCTTTTGGAAGGCTTTCGTCAACGATATGAGACAAGCGAAAAAAACGAAACCGTCAAAGCGTCTAAAATAGCCGCACTCTACACAGAGGCTGCCGCCGTCAAACTACCGTCAAGACTTTTATAGTACGCACAAACAAGCGAAGCTCGTTTGTGCTACGCTGGGCGCTATGCCACTAAAGCTAGCCGCTTTGCGGCAGATATTTTTACTACTAATCTTTTAGTATAAAAAATTTTGTAGCTAAAACTAGCAGAAAAACTACGCCGAAAGTTATGATACCGCCCAGTTGTATTCCTGATACATCACTCATTTGTCGCATACTTTTACGGTTTGATATATCGTTGATAGGCAGTTTCTACCTTTGTGGCTTTTTGCGGCGACTATTTTTTCTATCTCTTCGTACTTATAGATGCTTGCCGGATACAAGACCACTATCGCCTCGTCATTTGGCTCCAAAAAAGTCGTCTCTCCGTACGCCGTGTATCTTGTAGCCCCGATGCTTATTAGCGCCTGTTTTGGGTATCCACACTCCTTTAAAAGCGTAGATATGCACTCAAGCGGACCTTTTTCTTTTTGATTATTCATCTTCTCTATTAGCCACGATACGAGCCGCTCGTGAAAGTAGCTGTAGCCTTTGACATCGGAGTCTATACCGTATCTATGTAGACTGCCGTTTCTGATAAGAAAAGAGGCTATGCGATAGTCGTCTAGCTTGCCGTCCTCTGCAAGGGAGTCCAATTCGATAAAATTTTTTGCTGCTCCTTTGGAGTTTTTTCCCCAATTTTTCTTTTCGCTGATTTTTTTTGCGCCCTCTTTTCTGATTGAACAGTCGTTGTAAGCCCCGAAATATTTTGGCGTAAGAGCCATTACCACACCGTTTTCGTACTCTATGTCAAATATGATAGCGACCTCAGGCTCCATCTGGATATTTGCGTTTTTTTGTGCCTCTATCGTATTTGAAGAGAGCGGATATACGGATAAAAAGCTATTTTGGTGTGACGGCAGATAAAAAGGAAAGATTCCCTTTGGTGCTTCATCGTCGAGTGTGGCTATGGAGGCAAAATCCCCACTCTCTCCCGCTTGTTCCAAATGCCCCGTGAAATTACCGGCTACGCCGAGACCTATCATACTTTCAAATTTCATACTAACCTCAAATTACTCTAATTTTTAGATTATACAAAATAAAATAGGATAGAGTATAAGAAAAGAGGTTTAAAAATGGAATGTTCTATTTGCGGGCATCAAAATAGAGACGGTTCTAACTTTTGCGCTAAGTGTGGTTCGCCGCTGTCCGGCGTTTGTCCGTTTTGTCGCCAAAAGGCTGAAGTAGGCGACATATATTGCTCCAACTGTAGCTTTAGACTCCCTGGCTTCCAAGCTCTGCCGCCACCCTCCTTGTCTAAAAAAAATGAAATAAAAATAGCAAAGACAGCCGCCAGTGATAACTGTGTAGAGGTGTGCTCGGAGCGCAGAACCGTTACGGTGCTTTTTGCGGACCTCTCAGGCTTTACGGCGATGAGCGAGAAGCTAGACCCGGAAGAGGTCACTACGGTGATGAACAACTGTTTGCAGATTATGGGCGATGCCGTAACATCTTATGAGGGGTATATCGATAAATATATCGGCGATTGTATTATGGCGCTGTTTGGAGCTCCGATAACGCATGAAAACGACCCGGAGCTCGCCCTTAGAGCTGCCTTAGATATGATAAAAAAGATAGACGAATACAACAAAAAACTGCCGATAAAGCTAGAAAAACCGCTAGGGCTTCATATCGGTATCAATACTGGATTGGTAGTTGCCGGTAAGATGGGCTCTGATTCTAGGATGGACTACACGGTTATGGGGGACACGGTAAATCTTGCCTCAAGGCTTGAATCGAATGCGGCAAAAGGGCAGATATTTGTCTCCTCATATACGCACAATCAGACAAAAAATCTATTTGAATTTGTTGAGCAAGAGGCTATAGCTGTAAAGGGCAAGGTGGAGCCGGTATCGGTCTTTGAAGTTATAAGGGCGCTGGACGCCTCTGAGATAAAGGCCGGCTCTATCGTAGATGTGCCACTCGTTGGACGAACCAAAGAGATAGAGTCGCTCTCTATTAGCGTGGAGAGACTTCAAAAGGGTGAAGGGCAAACAGTATTTTTAATATCTGACCCAGGTTTTGGCAAGAGTCGTATTCAAGCGGAGATAAAAAATAGATTTAGGCAAAATAGTGCGCAAATTATAGAGGGTAGATGTCAATCATACGGCAAAAATACCCCTTATCACACTTTTATCGATATGTTCAAGCGGTTGCTTGCAATTGACTCTGACGATATGAATCAAACGATAACGACAAAACTAACCGAGGGGTTACCGCTTCTTATCGGCGAAGATGGGGATATACTTTCCGAAGAGGCAAAAAAAGCTATCGTGCTTATAGGTAGATTGTTTGAGCTTGATTTGGCGTCGGAGTACGGCGTATTGCTCGGTGATATGTCGCCGCAAGAGATATATACCGCTACGATTCGCTCCATCGGATGGTTTTTTTCCGTTTTGGGCAAGCATAGAGCCACCATCGTGTCTATAGAAGATTTGCACAATGCGGATAGCGCCACGATAGAGACGATAGCGGCTCTTATCGGTGTTTGCAAAAATGCTCCCGTCATGCTAATGCTAATGTTGCGTCCTGACAAAAACTCAGTCGCTGCAAAGCTTTTGCCGCTAGCTAGAAGAACTCTTGGGGATAGGGCTATAGAGATGACCTTTGAGCGGCTTAATAGAAGCGAGTGCGAAGCGTTCGTCAAATATGCGCTGGAATGCGAAAATCTACCGAAAGAGCTAATAGAGCTAATCGGTCTTCGTTCTGACGGAAATCCGCTTTTCTTGCAAGAAATCGTCCGTTCTTTGGTGGAGCAGGGGGCTGTCGAAAAAGATGGAGATAGGATTGTTATCAAAAAAGAGCTCTCAAAAATATCAATTCCAAACTCTATTACCGGTCTTGTTATAGCCCGCTTTGACAAGCTATCCCCTCTGCAAAAAGAGATTATGAGCAAGGCGGCGGTGCTTGGGCATACTTTTAGCCGCAGATTGATTGAGGCGATTATTCATGATAAGACTCTTGATGAGTCGCTAAGCTCACTTATAGATGCGGAGATGATTTTTGAGTCGCAATCGTTTCCGGATGTGGAGTATTCGTTTCATACGACATTTATTCAAGAGGCGGTTTACGACACGCTTTTACTAAAACGAAGGCAGGCGCTGCACCATGAGGCGGCTCAGATGATTCGAGAGGTTTTTAAAGAGAGGGTGCAAGATTACACAGAGTCGCTGGCGGTACACTATACCGAAGCAGGCGACTTGGAAGAGGCGTATTATTTTACGATTCAAAGCGCACTAAAGGCAAAGGCGGTATACGCCAACGAAACTGCGGCTAAGTTTTTTGAGCAGGCTATCGAAATAGGCTCAAAACTGCAAAATAAAGATATAAATTGGGTGGAGATATACAAGCCGTACTCAGAGGTGTTGGAGCTGCTTGGGGATATGGAGCATGCAATTTTGGCGTGGGAGCGCATCAAAGAGGTATCCTCTGATACTCTACTAAAAGCCGATGCGATGCGAAATATCGGTCGTATCGAAGAGAAGAGGGGCGCAAAAGAGAAGTCGATAAAAATCTATCACGAGGCGTTAGTCCTCATAGAAGAGCGTCAAGATACGCTTGAATATGCGCAACTTCTGATGAATCTATCGTGGGTGCTAAATCGTTTTAGAAAAAGCGAGGAGTCTTTAGCGCAAGGATTAAAGGCGCTTGCAATATTTGAGCAACTTAGCTCGGACGAGCACATCGCTATGTGCTGCAATAATCTAGCCGTCTTTTATGAGAATATCTGTGATTTTGAGACGGCGCTCAATTATAATTTGCGAAGTCTTTCGCTTTTTCAAGAGTTAAAAAATCGCAGACAGATAGCAAATGTAGAGCTTTCTTTGGGGTATCTAAGGACAAAAAGGGGCGAAAGCGACCAGGCGCTAAAACATTTTAGCCGTTCGGCCGAGATTATGAATACGATAGGAAGCAAACCTGCAAGTGCGGCTGCACTGCTTGCAAAAGGCAGGTTGTATGCGGATATAGGAAGACATGAAGAGGCCGAGATAGCTCTATTGTCGGCGTTAAGCGACTTTAGAGATATAGGCTCTTTGCGAAAAGCGACCGCCACGCTAATATCACTAATTCAGGTACTGCTGGAACAAAAAGAGACAAAAAAAGCGTACGAGCGCCTTGACGATGCGCTAGAAATCGCCAAAAATAACGACTTTTTATCAGAAGAGGGTAAGCTATGCAGATTATATGCAAGAGCATACAAGCAAGAGGGCAAAAAATCGGAAGCCAAGGCAAAATATGAGGAAGCGGTAGCTATATTTGAAAAGCTTGGTAGAGGTGAAGATGTAGATGCTCTCAAAAAAGAGCTAGAGGGATTATAAAGACAGATGAGAATTATTATTGCTACGGCGCTATTTTTTTACTCGCTCTTTGGTTTTACAAAGAGCGCCGATTATGATGTTGAATACGGCTGGTTCAAAGAGCTAGGCAATGCAAAAGCGCAACTGGTCGTAGAGGGCAAAAACTATCATATCAGGATAGAAGCCAACACCAAAGGAGTTGCAAAGTTTCTGAGCAGGGGCAGGGCGGAGGTATACGAGAGCTACGGCATAGTAACGCCAAGCGGATATTTGCCTCAAAAATTTACGCAGTACAAAAAGTGGTCGGATAAGGCGGAGCGAACTACATATATATTTGACCACGCCGCAAAAAAAGTGATAAAAGCAAAAGAGAAGTATGAAGAGGACAGGTTAATCGATAAAAATGAAGAGGTTAACAAATACTATGCCGATAACGACATATTAACGCTTTATTTCAATATCTCCGATGATTTTCGCACTATGAAGGCGGGAAGCCAAAAAGCATACTACGCCGTCGGCGCAAACCCGAAAGACGGCAGGGTGGATCTTATCATCCCCTCCGGCGCAAAACTAAGCGAGATAAAAGAGACATTCGAGGGGGTAAGGGCTAGTAGCTATGTCATCGTCTATATCAACCAAAAGATTTTCTCTTCGGAGCGAGGAGAGCTATGGATAGCTTTTGACGACAAAAACGACTGCGAGAGGGCGACTCTAAAAGATGTGATACTTTTTGGGGATGTTAGAGGGATTTTAAAAAAATAACCTATCCCTCTAACGCCGTCAAAGCCTCTTCAAACTCATATCCGTCGATATGTTTTTTTGCCGATTGAAAGCTCTTTTCTTTGCCCGAAGGTAGGGCGATTTTGTCTAGTTTTTCCATGATTGGAGATATAAGCTTCGGTCGTTTCGCACCAATCGCCTCTCTTAACTCTGCAAACAATGCTTCGATTTCTTCCGATGAGAGCTCTATTTTATCGTCTGTGTGAGCTTTTTTATCCTTGGCAAAATTTTTCTTTAGCTCCTCGCAGACAAGCGTAAGTTCCGTCATTAAAAGCGCCAGTGTTTCATCCTTTGGCTCTTTCTCTGCAAAGACGGAGAGCTTGTGTAGCTCTGTGGCTCCAATGGTTGCGCTGATACCCTTCATTGTATGGATAACATTTTTATACTCTTTATCGTCCAGCTCTAGCTTAAAATTGTCGTATTTATCGACAAACATACCTGCTATATCGCCATAAAACTCAATATCCTCTATGACTTTTGGAATAACCTTGTCTATGTCAACATGCGTCAGTAATGGGTGTCTATTTTGTAAGGGCTTTGCGTCTTGCGCCGTATCGTCACTCGGCTCACATTTTTTGGATATATGCGCCAAAAGTGCGGCAAACAGTTTTTGCGGATCTATGGGCTTACTGATATGGTCGTTCATTCCCGCATCTTTTGCTTTATCGGCGTCGCTTTTCATGGCGTTTGCCGTCAGCGCTATAATTGGAATATTTTTGTTGATTTTTCTAATTATTCGGCTTGCCTGATAGCCGTCCATCGAAGGCATTTGTATATCCATTAAGATAAGTTCGTATTTTGTTTTATTGGTTTTAAACATATTGACGGCTTCTATCCCGTTTTGGGCTATCTCTATTTTGATGCCGCTGTTTTTTAGCATACCGATTACTATCTCTTGATTCAAAAGATTATCTTCGGCGAGAAGTATTATACTGCCGGCTAGCGAGCTTATTTTTGTTTTTAGCGAGTGTTGCTCCGTCTTATTGTGTGTTTTGGCTACGGAGTTGCCGAAAAGTTCCGTGAGCGCCTCATATAGGAGCGACGGATTTATTGGTTTATGTAAAAACTTATCTATACCCGCCTCTTTTGCTTTTTCTATCACATCTTTCCCGTTGTGCGAGCTTACCATGATGATGGTCGGCGCTACGGCGTCTTTGCACTGCTCTTTTATGAGCTTGGTTGCCTCTATGCCGTCCATCTCTGGCATTTTCCAATCCATTAGCACCAAATCAAATCTCTTAGGGTCTCTTCGTAGCGTATCTAGCGCCTCTTTGCCGCTATATACCGAGGAGACCGTAACATTGTATCTATGTAGTAGTCTTGTTAGTATCGTCTGCCAAGACGGAGTATCGTCTACTATGAGCACATTTTTATTTTCAAATACCGTGTAAATTTCGTTCTTGTCGGCTTCTATCTCTTTTAGCTCTATCTCGAAAATAAAGCTACTTCCAACGCCAGGTTCGCTCTCTACCCAGATAGTTCCGTTCATTAGCCCTACGAGCTGTTTGGATATTGCCAGTCCTAGCCCTGTGCCTCCATATTTTCTTGTTGTTGTATTATCGGCTTGTGAGAATGATTTGAATAGTCTTTCTTGCTGCTGTTTGTCAAGTCCGATTCCCGTATCTTTTACCTCAAACCTAAACCTATCTGTCGCTACTTTTTTGATGTAGATGCCGACCTCTCCGTAGTTTGTGAATTTAACGGCGTTTGTTGAGAGGTTGATTAGTATTTGCCCTAGTCTTAGCGGATCTCCAAAAAGGCTCATAGCTGTGTTGTGGTCGTATCCTACGATAAACTCAAGACCTTTTTCGTGCGCTTTTAATTCGACTATATTGATGACGCTCTCTACCACCGTGTGCAGGTCAAACTCGATATTTTCAAGTTCAAGCTTTCCGGCTTCTATTTTTGAGAAGTCCAAAATATCGTTGATAATTCCAAGAAGCGAGTTTGCGGAGTTTTCTATCTTGCTTATATAATCTCTTTGAGAGCTATCTAGATTTGTCTCTTTGACCAAATAGGTCATGCCTATAATAGCGTTCATCGGCGTTCTTATCTCATGCGACATATTTGCCAAAAATTCACTTTTTGCATGCGTGGCGGCTTCGGCTCTTTGTTTTGCCTCCCTCATAATCTCTTCCGCTTTTAGGCGCTCCGTAATATCAACCGCGAGAGAGACGACCTCTTGCGCTTCGCCCTCTACGATAGGTAGGAGCGAATTGAACCATTCGCATGTGATTGATCTGCCGTCTTTGGTGGTGTTTTGATTAATAGAGTGCGGTAGCATGTTTTCTATTTTTGTTATCTCTGCTAGCTTGTCTTGTATCGCTTTTTGGATGTTTTGGGGTATTAGAAAATCAAAAAAAGATTTGCCGATAACCTCTTCTTTGCCCCAACCAAAAAGCTCTTCAGCTCTTTTATTCCAGTCTGTAACGATAAAACCGTCTTTCCATACGATTCCGGGAGAGGAGGATTCCTCAAAGATAATCCTGTGGCGAAGCTCGCTTTTTTGAAGCTCTTTCGTTCGTTTTTGCACCTCTATCTCAAGAAGCTTGTTTTGTTCGCTTATGATGCTTGTCTTGAGCTCTTCTTGCTCGTGTATATGTTTTAAGAGCTCGTTAAAGCTTGTCTGCAACAATGAAAGTTCGTTTTGGTTTTTAAACTCTACGCTGACGGCCGTTGCGCCGTACTCTTTGTCTTTGATGCCGGATACCTGTTTTGTTAGCATATCTAGCGGATTTTTGAGATATCTTTGGAATGCTAGATAAAAGAGCGCTGCAAGAGCCGCACTTTTAATGAAGGCGCTAAGCAAAAGCATCAAGAAGCCAACTTTGGTTCTTTCAAATACTACCTCATTGTTTGAGTGCAGAGATACATTAGCCAAATGTACGATTTTGCCTTCAAACTCGTAGTTTACATCGAATGTGTACGAAAAATCTCCGCTTGTCGTCTGTGCGACTCCGCTTTTTTTGTTTTTGTATAAAACTCCTCCGCTTTGGCTGATTATATCTACGCCGTAGACGATGGGCATATTTTGTATCCCTTTGCCTACCGAGGCTATCTGTTCATCGTTTAGCTCCCAAATTGCGGATTGGAGGGAGGGTTTAAATATTTCACCGATTTGGATAAGTTCTTTTTCTAGGCTATTTTTGATATGGCGATATTCTATAAATACATGTGAAGCCGTAATTATTACGGTTATTAGAATATATATTCCAAGTATCGACTTCAGCAGTTGCCACGATAAGGGCTTAAAGCTCTCTTTCATCGCTTGACTTCAAAATACTTTTTGCCGTACTCTTCGTATATTTTTTTGTACCTACCGTTTTTTTGTATATTTTTCAAACCCTCGTTAAAGTCGTCTCTGAGATTCTTATCCCTGAATGCTACTTGATATTTCGTCGGTAAAAAAAAGTCGTGCTGGACAACCTCTATATTGGGCGCAATTTTCTTTTCGCTGACAAGCATTTCCGTGTAGAATTTAAATATATTCTCATCCATTATGATAACTTGTGTGCGTCCCTCGTAAAACATATGCACCTGAAGTTTTTGATCAGCTTGCTCGCTATATTTTGCTCCCGCACTTTTGGACACTTTGTTGAACCTATCCCCGAGATATATGACTGCATTTTGAAATGCAATCATGTGATAATCTTTCAAATCTTCCATTTTGCCGATTTTGAGTCCTGAGTTTTTGAGCGTGAACGCTTTGTTGTGGTACTGTGTAAAGCAATCAGAGTAGTATCCTTTCATATCCATACTCTCAATAACAAGAGAGTTTGCATCGGCAATACCGGATTTGAACATCTCCACCCCTCTTGCGATGTTGACTGAAATAGGTTTGACGGTATGGTTTTTGTGCGCCAAAGCCTCTTTGACTATATCTACCACTATCCCGCTTTTTTCATTGATTACATAAGGCGGCGTGGTGCGTGAGAATACGACTTTGACCTCTTGCGCATATAGAGCGCCTAGTAGCGCAAAAAATAGTATCGGTATTAATTTTTTCAATGTAGACTCCTATTGTCTCAATATAACTCTGTTTCTGCCGCTCTCTTTTGCGCCGTACAAAGCTTCATCCGCATTTTTTAGCAGTTCATCCAGATTTTTTACGCTCTCTTCTTGCGCTGAGATACCGATGCTGATAGTAAACTTGATTATCTCTTCTTTGCTTACTATTTCAAGTTTTGCCACCTCGTTTTTTATCTGCTCAAACAGCGATACAATCTCGTCTTTTTGGCATTTGCCGCAAACGACCGCAAACTCCTCGCCGCCCATTCTGCCGAGTACCGCATGGGCCGGTAGCTGCTCAAAAATTGTTTTTGTGACGAGTTTTATAGCGCTGTCTCCGGTATCGTGTCCGTATCTGTCATTTATTGATTTGAAATTGTCTATGTCTATCATAGCCGCAAAAAGTTTGCCGTCGCCTGATTCAAAAAGCGGTATCGCTAGCTCAAAAAATTTTCGTCTATTGTAGATTCCCGTCATCATATCGTGGGACGCTAGAAACTCAAGGTCTAGTATGTTTTTTCTCAGATTTAGTTGCGTCTTGACTCTAGCCAACACCTCTTTTCTTTTTATCGGTTTTGAGATGTAATCGCTTCCGCCGACATCATAAGCCGCGCCTATGCTCTCATCATCCGTATTAGCTGTGATAAATACAATAGGAATATCTTTTGTCAAAGGGTCGAGCTTTAATATTTTACACACCTCGTAGCCGTCCATTCCCGGCATTACAATATCTAGCAGTATCAGAGCTATTTTTTCGCCTCTTGCTATCTCTATCGCTTTTTGTCCGCTAGTGGTTGGAATTACATCAAAATCGTTTAAAATATTTAGTAATATGTCCAAATTTGCTTTCGTATCGTCTACCGCCAGTATTGCCCCTAGTTGTTCCATTGTTCCGCCAAAAAAAAATATTGATGAATTGCCAAAAAAAGCTATATTTATTTTAGCGAATTTTTTTAAATGTTTTTATTGCCTCTCCGGTTGCTCCGCTGTTTTGTTTTGCAATGGCAGGGTTATTACAAACATTGCTCCGCTTTCGCTGTTTTGTACGCCTAGTGCGCCTTGCATATGTCTTTCGACTATCTGTTTTGACATATAAAGCCCTATGCCTGTTCCCTTGCCTTGTTCCTTGGTCGTAAAGTACGGGTCAAAAATCTTATCCATAATACCCTCTTGAATGCCGCCCGCCGTATCTTCTACGACAAAAAATATAGAACTCTCGTTGCTGTTTATTGATATTTTGATAACTCTAGTTTGCGCTTTTTGATCTATTATTGCATCCGCCGCATTTGATATTAGATTTAGTAAAACTTGCTGAAGCTCACCCTCGTAACCGTATAAAATATGCTTTTTATCGACCTCTATCTTGTATTCGATGTCATTATTTTTTAGTTTTGCGCTGAGAAGTCTTATCGTAGAATCGACTGTTTCTTCGGCGTAAAACTCTTTTTGGTCTTTGTCCGGTGAAAAGAAGCTTCTAAAATCGTCAATGGTCTTTGACATAAAGTTTATCTGCTTCATGCAATCCAGGCTTATCTGTTTGATTCTCTCTTCGTCCAAAAGTCCGGTGTTGTGTTCCATTCCTAGAGACTGAATGGTAATGCCAAGAGCGTTTAGCGGCTGCCTCCACTGGTGTGCTATGTTTCCTATCATCTCTCCCATTGTGGCGCTTCGGTTTTGCTGTATGAGCAGTCTTTCGTTCTCCATTCTTTTTTGGGTCTCTTCGTTGACGAGTTCCGTAAGGTTTTCGTTCACTCTCCTAAGCTGGGCCTCTGCAATATCTCGCCTGCTCAAAAGCTCGGTAATATCTTGTCTGATTGCTATATACTCTGTGATGTTGTCCTCTGTGTCCAAAATAGGCATTATCGTAGCTTGGACAAAGTAGCTCTCACCGTTTTTCTTGCTGTTTTCCACGACCCCTCGCCACGCTTTTTTCTCTTGTATGGTTCTCCACACTTCGGCGAAAGCCTCTTTTGGCATATTGGAGTGGCGTACTATGTTGTGATTTTGACCTAGCAGCTCATCCGCCGTATATCCGGATATTAGACAAAACTGCTCGTTGGCGTATGTGATAACACCTCGCTTGTCTGTTTTTGTGACTATCGTGGAGCTGTCTATCGCTTTTTTGTACTCCTCTAGAAGCTTATTTTTGTTTCGTATCTCTGCTAGCATATCGTTTACTCTGAAAAGCAGATGGTTAAAAGTAGCTTCCAATACGCTTATCTCATGTGTTTTGGGGTTGCAGTGTACATACTCGTTAAACTCGCTGTTGACGGATATTCTATCGATAGCCTCCGTAAAGTCGCTGATTGGTTTGACAAATATTTTCTGCATCAGTTTTTCAAAGATAAAAAATGTCAGTACGATACAGACGGCGGTAAATATCAAAAAATATCTCATAATGTTGTTGAGCGGTATCTGTATGTCATCTGAGGGCATATACATATCTATAACCCCGTTTATATCCCCGACCTTTGAGTTTACATGGCAGCTAAGGCAGTCTTGCTCCACCTTCATCGGATAGATATATCGTATGCTGTTGTCGTTTTCGTTGTGGATTAGCTGTATTTCGCCGGTCATCGCTTTTTGTAGGAACTTATCTTCTTTTATTTTATTTCTGTCTTTTTCTATCACCCCAAAAAGCTCTTCGACCTTGGCGGAGCGGTATATAGATATTTTCATACCTGTTTTTAGGTGGTTTAGTCTTGTTGTTATGTTGTCTATATCCTGCTTGCTCCAGCCGCTTTGCATCTTTGCAAAAAGCACTTCAAATACGAGTTCACTTGTTTTTTTGGCGTTATCTTGTGTCAAATTTTCCAGCGCTATCTTTTTTAGGTAGTCGTTTAAAAAAAATGTTGACAAAAGCCCTACAAGAACAAAGCTAACAACTACTTTTATAAATAGATTTCTATTTGTGATAAGTTTTGCCGCTTTGTTCTTTTTTAGTCCTTCCGCTATGTTTGAAAAATCGCCTTGTTCCATATTGACCCCGTTTGTGTAGTTAATTTAAAAAAAATACAATTGATTCGTTGTTGTCACATTTTGCAATATGTTTTACGAGCATCTTAAATCTTCTTTGGAGGGCGTCGTCGCAAAGCGCTGCAAAAAAAGAGTCCCCGTTGATTTTAAGCCATGTAAGAGCCTCCGCCCACTCCAATTTTACTCCGTCCGTGCCGCCGCTTGAAATATCATATATCTCAAAGAGCTCATCGAAAAAAACGAGACCGTCTTTTGCGGACTCTATTTTGTCTGCATCCATTAGGGGATTAAAAAGAGAGAGCATATCGTCGTTTATGCCTATGATTTTTGAGTTTTTATCTACTATTAGGGCAGCGCACGGTGAGAGCTCTAAAAAATCTAGGGCGTTTGATTCGGATACCTTTGCGACACTCTGTTTTAGCTGTGAGGCATTTAGTTTTTCTATCTCTCTCTCTTGCATTATCATTCTTGTTATATCTTTTCTAATGCCTATAAACTCGACAACTTCGTCATTTTCATCTAAGATTGGAATAACGGTAGCGTCGACCCAATAACTAGAGCCATCTTTTGCTCTATTTTCAACTATTCCATTCCATACTTTTTTAGCCAAAATAGTCCGCCATAGCGTTTCAAACGCCTCTTTGGGCATATTTGGATGGCGGACTATGTTGTGCGATTGACCTATCAGCTCCTCTTTTGAGTATCCGGATATTCTGCAAAACTCGTCGTTTACATAGATGATATTTCCGTTTTTATCGGTCTTTGAAACTATATTACAGGTGTCTACCGCTTTTTTATATTCGTCAAGTAGTTTTTTTTGCTTACCAAACTCTTTGGATAATTCAAGGTTTCGGCAGATTCCCCTTATCTCCTTTACTAGCAGCGCTACATCGATGGGTTTGAGCATAAAGCGGCTCACATTCGCCTGTATCGCTTCTATAAAATTTCTTGTCTCATTATGCGCAGTAGTGATAATGATTGGAATATCGGCATCGGACTCCCTGATGCGTTTACATAGCTCTATGCCGTCCATAATCGGCATTGATATATCGGTTATGACGAAGTCTGGATTCACGCTTTTGAACATAGCCAGACCTTTGGCGCCGTCGCTTGCGGTATAAACATCGGTTACTACCATAGAGAGTACTCTGCTTAGCGCATCCCTGATAGTCTCGTCATCTTCTACATACAGCACACAGAAGTTTAGCTTTTCTGTAATATTTTGGCTTGAACGCATTTTCATCCTTTATATAGTTATTCTTGAGTTTATTTTTGGGATATTTATCGAGACCAAAAAACCATTGTCGCTATTTTGCGCAGATATGCTTCCGGCAAATTCGCTCTCAATAATTTTTTTGCTTATATATAGACCCAGTCCTGTTCCTTTTTCAGAATCTTTTGTCGTAAAGTATGCTGAGAGTACTTTGTCTAGGTGCTCCTCGGCGACGCCCCCGGCAAAATCTCTTACGCTAATAGAGATAAAATGACCCATATCCTCCGCCTTGAATATAATTATTTTTTTCTCCGCTAGCTGATTGCCGCTTTCGTATGCGTCTTTAGCATTCGATATAAAATTTACTATTATCTCAATCAAAGAAGATTTTGAGCCGTACAGTTCGATACTACTTGGTATATCTGTTTCAAGGCAGATACCGAGCCTGTTTAGTATCTCTTTGTATATCAAGCGTATCTCTTCGCCTAGCTCATAAAGCATAAAATGCTCTTTTCGTGTAGCCGGACTAAAATAGTTCAAAAATTCGCTAATCGTTTTTGACATTTTTTGCGTCTGTATGCTTACATTGTCCATTAGAGTATTTAAAAAATCACTATCCACCTCGCCCAAAAAACCGCTTATTTTGAGCCGTATCATCTCTGCGCTAATGGCATTTATCGGCTGCCTTAGCTGATGCGTGATGCTTGAAAGCATCTCCCCCATAAGCGCATGCTTCATCTGTTTTTCAACCAGCTCGTTCATATTTTTTTCAATGCTTTTATTTTTTGCGGTTTCAATAGTCTTGTTGACTGCGGCAACCATGGTGTCAATATCGCAATCATCGGGCAATACGCATGTTACTTTGTCAAAAACTTGCATATTGATGTATCGAAAAAAAAGCTCTCTTGGGGCTATAACGCAAAAAAATATCCCATGCATATTCGGTATCGCATCACAAAAACCGTGATAATCAAAATCTTCGTCAACAGACAAAACTGCGACACCCGTCTGCTCGTCTAAGTTGCTGTAAAGCTCCTCCGCAGTTTTGATTGATACAATAAAATGCTTTTTTAGCTCTTGCGTATTAGGATAATTTCGTTTTTGGCTTTCAAATAGTGTAATTTGTCTTTTCTCACTCACAGACTATAATCTCCCTCTGTGGTTTTCCTATTGCATACCCTTGAGAGTAGTCGATGCCAATCTCTTTAACTATCTCCAAGATGTTTTCGTTTCTTACATACTCCGCCACTGATTTTGCTCCTGTCAGATGGATAAGCTTGTTTATATATTTGACCGACTCTATCATTGATTCATCCGTGTCAAGATTTTTAATGAAACTTCCATCTATTTTGATGAAGTCCACTTTTTGCTCAAACAGATAGATAAAATTGGAATATCCTATTCCAAAGTCGTCTATTGCGAGCTTATATCCATTTTCTCGAAGAAGTCTGAGGCGTGCCTTGATAGAGCCGAATGTATACAAATCTTCCGTCTCCAGTATCTCCAAAATAACCCTTGACGGGTCTATGTCATATTTGTTGCTCCAATACCCCAGCTGTTTAAAAATTGTGTCGTCTAGCATATCATTTGGCGTCAAATTGATAGAAAAGCTTATTCTTTTATCCTGTTTTGAAAAGTACTCAAACGCTTTTCTTATGATAATTTTTGCAAGTAGCGGCGTCTGTTGGATTTTTTTTGTAAGACCTAAAAACATATCCGGAGTTATCGTGCCTTGTATATTGTCTTCTATTCGTGCGAGACACTCATATTTTGCTATTTCAGATGTTGTATTGTGCATGATGGGTTGAAAATACGGCATCAGCATATCTTCTTCTATGGATTGAGAAAACTTTTGCAGCCAATATATGTTTGCCGACACGCTGTCCGACTTTGAAATATCCTCTTCTTGCACTAGATACGAGCCTCGCCTATTATCCAATGCCTTTGTAAAAACGGCTATGGCTCTGTAGTATATATCGTCCGCAAAACCGCAGTATGCGCCTATCGTAAAGGTGGAGTTGAGCGTAACTTGATCTTTTGTAACAAAGTAGTGCATAGCAAGTGCGCATAGCTCTTCGGCGATTATTTTGGTATGCTCGAAAGACATATCGAGCGTTACCGCTAATTCGTCAAAATCGGTGCGGTAGACCTTTATATCTTTATTGAAGTTTGCAAAGTACTCCAGCAGCAGAGCTGTAATCTCTTGCATATAAAAATCACAATATAGCTTTCCGGTTATTTTTTTTATGTTTACTAGGTTGTCTATTTTTATCATCATTAACGAAATATCATTTTTGGCAAGCCCGAGAGAGTGCAACATCTGCTTCTCATTTTCTAGACCGGTAAGCGTATCGGTACTTAGCGTGCTTTCCATTAGTGCACTAAGTCGCAAAAGCTTATTTTCTAGATTTTCTCTTTGCAGTTCCGATATTCTTTTAACTCTGGCGGACTCCAATGATTTTTGAAGGGTGTGTATAAATTTGTCGGGAGAGATAGGTTTTAGTAGATAGGAGTCCACGCCGCTATCTATAATATCTATAAAAATATCAGATTGTTCGTATGCGCTAAGAACTATGATATTTTGGGTCGTATTTTGCTGTTTTATCTCCCTAATAAGGCTAACTCCGTTTAGCTCCCCCAAAGAGAGGTCCGTAATAACTATATCTACGCATTTGCTTACGGTATATTCGGTGTAGAGTTGCAGAGCCTCTTTGCCGTCGCATGCGACTAAAACCTCCATAAAAAGACTAGAGAGCATTTTTCGTATCGATTCTCTTGTGTCTTTGTCGTCTTCAACTAGCATAACCACAGAGTTTGAAGCGAGTTCTTTTAGTTTTGAGAGGTCGCTCATTGTTCTACCCTTTTTATCATATACCCTATACCCCTGTTGTTCGTCACAAGCGGCTCTTTTAGCATATTTCTCGTTCTGTTGACCAAGCTTCTAAGCGTTATATCGGAGACATTTTCGCCCCAGATGTACTCCTTGCATTTTTCATAATCTATAATTCTGCCAAGATTGGTAGCAAGCAGCTTGATAAATAACAGCTGTTTGTGCGTCAGACTCTCGACCTCTCCTTTGTATAGTAGATTGTCGGTTTTTGTGTCATACTCATAGTGTTGCGCTATTTTAATTATCGTATTTTTTGTCTCTGATGGTTTTGGCATAACTCTATCGATACGAATCTCTAGCTCACGAAGCGCAAACGGTTTTTTTAGATATTCGTTGCACCCAAGCCTAAAAGCTTTATCTATCGTGCCAATATCGGTATCGGCGGTTATCATCACAATGGGTGTCTGTATGTCTGAGCCGCGAATACTCTCTAGCACCTGAAGCCCCGTGGCGTTTGGCGTATTAATATCCAGTAAAAAAAGGTCAAACTTTTCGTTTTGCGCAATGCTCAAAGCCTCTTGCCCATCTTCTACTCCGACTACCGTGTGGTTTTTGTATATCAGATAACTTTTGATTTGAGAGAGAAGCATGTATTCGTCTTCGAGTAGCAGTATTTTCATTTTTTAGCCGCTCTCTTTTTTGATGGAGTTGTGACAGGGAAAAGATAGCCAAAGAGTGTTCTGCCGCTTTCGTCGCTTTGTACATCTATCGATATTTCAAACTCCGCACATATCTCCGCAATTAGTGACAACCCTATCCCGTAACCGCCCTTGACGACATCCTCTCTGTGAAAGCGTTCAAAAATCTTTTTTTTGTCCTCTATCTGTTTGCCGAAGCTCTCAAACTCCAAGCAGTAG
>JFJP01037250.1_pt1 | contig 48464 bp, 28 predicted proteins | sample 431651 | NCBI WGS metagenome assembly JFJP01 (sample SAMN02602958, study PRJNA72255) | Microbial mat metagenome, whole genome shotgun sequencing project. | biome: fresh water; feature: sink hole; material: water; isolation source: purple microbial (photo- and chemosynthetic) mats found in... | reverse complement strand
GTTTTGGCCAGCGGGCATTTATCGATTCATATGCAATAATGGCAATTCCGTTGGCATTATTGTTGAAATGGATAGCTAGTCAATTGTTTTGGCGAAAAATAGCCATAGGAAGTATTGTTTTTCTGACATTTACCATGAGTATTGTCCATACAACCCAATATTATTATGGGGCAATCCATTGGGACAGCATGACCCGTGAAGCATATCGGGAGTCGTTTGGACATATTCGCCCGGGCCCGAATTTCTGGCAGCTCATTAAAGCTCCCGATTACGACAAAGCGTTGAAAGGAGAGAAGGAGTATTGACCTGAAAAATCAGATTAGCTTTTCTTTTTTATAATTGGCAGAACCATAGTAATAATGACTATAAATAGAAAAGGGACAAGCCAAATTACTCGTGATTGATATCGGTCTACCACGGTGGATAATGAACTGCAAACGGCAGCATTAATTACAACGCCGCTTATTACAATAAAGGCTAATAACGGCATATTGGTTTGAGGCAAAGTTCTTTTCCAATTATATAAAAGTAAAAGAGGCAAAGCGAGGATAGAAAGAATTACAAAAATATGTTGAATGTCGCTGATCGTTTTAAAATATAGATAACGATTGAATTGATCCGCTTTAATATATGCCTTTAAATTATTCGGATAAAATTCTTTTATAGTTCCGTATGGAGCAGAATTTTCTTTCATTGATGTAAGAACACCAATTCTAAAGTCGATAGCTTGTCTGTAAGTATCTCTTAGGGAGATTTTAATAAGTTTTTTTACATATTTAGGCGATAGAAGAATATCTTTTACCAAAACGCCATATTCCTTATCTTTTTCCAACCAGCAATTTCCCCAGCCAGGTTCCATGCAATTTCCTTTATATAGCGGGCTATAGAGTTCCCACATAAATATATAACCAAAGGCAGGAAGGCTGTCCTTATATTGGCAAAGGGAATAATTTTTGGCCTCACAGTTTTCATCCAGGTATTCTTTAACAACTCCAGTCTCTATTAGTCTTCCCAAAATAGACACGTTCTGGCACCTTGATATTTTAAAACCTGCTCCATAGGACATATTTATAGTAGGAACTATCAACCAGCTTAATAGAATCCATGCAACAAGTGTAAAGCTTTTAGATTTGGGATACCATTTAAAAAAGAAATTAAGTATTACAATTAGTACTCCAAGAGTAGTTGCTGCCATTATAATGGAAAAATGACTAATTGCAGCAAAAATAAAGACAATGCCAAGCAATATGTTCCTTACTGAATCATTCTCTTTTTGCAAAAGTAAAATCGAAATTGCCAATATCATAACAGAGACTAATATATCCGGCATTAACTGGCTCGAATAATTAGATAAGCTGGTTGTAAAGCTTAGTAAAATTGTTGTGCATGAGCTCCATAAAAGGCTATGTTTGGCTTTTACAATTGCCTGAAAAACGAGATATATAAGATAAAACAAAATTGCTGATTGGACAATAATAGGCATCCAGAGGGTTAAGTTTAAACTTGCAAGGGTTAAAAAAAGGCTATAGCTAATGGGGCGGTCAACCGGAATTGAATGGGTTGGGGCGGCTGCGATATAAGTTCCCGAATCTGAATATACCAGAGGGAATCCATTCATCAGGGCAGGACTAATTATAGCTGCAATTGAAAGTAATACCAAGAATGCACTAAATATGTTTTTATTTGATAATTTACCTTTCATGAAATTGCTATTTTTTCTGAATATTTTTTTCAAAGATTTGGATGCTGTCTATTTCAAAAGCGTACTTACCTGGATTGCTAATGTCGATTGTAAAAATTTCATCTGTCGATTTTTTAGGGAGTTTAACACATTTTCGTACTTTATTCCATTGGAGTGGTTCTATGTTTCGGGGGGTTATTTCAAAAGAGTATCCTTCAATTTCATGCAAAACCTTCCTGTGAATATCGATGTGAATTACATTTTTCTTCAATATGTCTTTTTGAGGTAAAACTTTGAAAACAAGAACTATATTTAGCGAATCGTTTTTTACATTTGGAAGAAAGTTTATGGTTGGTAAAGAGGAAGATGGCAATAATTTATGCTTCCCTGATATGAGCCTGGAAGATCCTGATTTTTCTGTTACTGCTTTAACCGGCGTGTATCCTTCTGTACTATCTGAGAATGGTTGGATTGGCCCCCAGAGATAGCCATAATAGATTGGATCTGTCCTCAGAAATACTTTCCAGTACTTTTCTTTGTTCATTTCGTCCCAATGCAAAATATAGTGCCGGTGTTGCGACATTTGTATTAGATTCAGCACGATTAGTAAAATCAGAATAACCGAGACGGCTGTTTTCTTGAACAAACTATTCATTTGTTGAAGAAGTAATCCTAAAAGAATACTAAATAATGCATAGTATTCAATAAAAGGGCGCTGGCCATAGGTCATGCCATACGTCCAAAAGTCCCACGACGAAAGGATATAAACAAGCAAGCAAAGAAATAACAATAGAATTAATGCCTTATATATACTTGAACGGAATAAAAAATAAAAACCTCCTAATGAAAAAAACAAAACTGGTGAGTACAAAAACAACCCTTTGCGATAGCTAAATAGAATGTCGATAAAATGCGGATCACGGAAATTAAATCCATATTTGCCATAGCTATAAACCCAAAAATGCCCTGTTTGGAAGTAATAAATACTTAACTGGACAAATATAATAGCAATGGAAATGACCAATCCAATTATGAGAAATCTATAGTTTTTAAAGGAAAAGTAAACACCATTTAGAAACGATTTCCAACTTCCTGCAAAGAATGGAAGTAATAACACAATAAGTCCATTTATTGGACGGATAAGAACAATTATGGCAATCCAGGCAAATAATAACAGTAGTTTTCCTGACGAAGGTTTTGAAAAGAATTGTAGCGCCGTTAATATAAACAGGTTTACTATAGCAAATGAATATATATGCGAAAAATCGGGATTGTAAATTGTGTAAAAAATCAGATTTGTGGCCAATAGGAAAATTAAAGGGACTAATTTTGATAAAATTTGTGAGGTATAGAAAGATAGAATTAGCATGAGAGCCCAAATCCCGACAAACAGATAAAAGCATCCTGCAAAAAGAACAGTATATTGGTAGATATGCGAATAGCCATCAGCCTCCTGACCAGTAATTAAGCAAGTACTATGTGTAATCAAAAAAAAAGGTAATTGCAGAAAAGCTGTACCAACATAATATCTGTTTACTTTGCCGTCAGGTGTTTCCATACGGAAATCGGCATGCTGGCCAGGAAAATAATGCTTCTTTTCGTACGATTCAATAAAATTGAACGAAAGGTCGTGGTAAATAAAAACTGCAGGTAGGTAGGCATAATACCCAAGACCATCTCCATTGATATAATTATTGTCCTGGCCTTTTTCTAAATACCCAAAAATAAATGCCACACCGGAAATTGCCAATGCCCATTTCCAATTCGAAAGACGTTCCAGCTTTGATTGAATTACTCTAAACATTCCTGCAAAAGTTGAATAGTGATATTATCGATATAGACTTCCTGTTTATTGGGGTTCCAGAGGTAAATACTGAGTTTGTCCCTGGTGCCCTTAGGAATTGGTAATGATGCTATAACTCTAGTTTGGCTCCAGTCATCCGATAACTTAGTTTCTGTAGGATGGTAATAATAAATATTCCTTCGGTTTTTAAGTGAAATCACCAATATAACCGGACCTTTCTTACTGTCAAATTCAACGATAATCTGAGAACCTTCGTTAATTGCTAACGATTTTGGGTTTGATTCAAAAAGCGAGTAGTATTCTTCACTGGAAGTCATATGCAGAAAGCGTTTACCTGAAATTGCCTTACCGGAATCAAGTAAGTTCTTGTTTTTCATCTTATTGATAGACTCAAAACCTTCTGTCATCAGTATTCTTTTATTCAATTTAGGAACTGCAGCCTTTTTAAGACTATCTAATATAACGTAATTGCTATGCGCCCCGGCAGAATCTAATCGTTCAAAAAAGCACATCATATATGGATGTCCAAAAACCAGAATTTCCCGCCTCGGAATCACTACTTTTATCAACTTATAATAAGGATTTGAGGCAATACTATCAAAAGGAAACTTGCCATCAACCGCAGAAAGGTGTGCATCCCAAATAACAATTTCTCCCGATTTTACTCCAATTTCCGGATGATGACGATCAGGAATTCCATCGGCCATTCTAGTGGTATCATAAGGGTCGATGCCTAAAAAGAAATAAAAGTAAGCATCCCAAACGTATATTTTTCGATTCTTATATGGTGAGTTTTCAAACCATTTGGCCGTCTTTTTAACCAGCTGTTCTTTTTCAGGCAAAGGTACTGGTATAGTATTTACTTTAAAGGAAGTCGAAATATTAAGATAGATTGCAAAACCAACTAAAATTGTCACAACGTACTTACGAGCTTCTGGTACTATTCTCCACCAGACTTTGTTTTCAAAGAGTTGGTTATATTTTGAAGTAGCATTAACGCTGTCTAGAATTATATTTAGTCCTCTTAAGCCGTATAGTGCGTAAAGCGGAGAAATACAAGCCATCACCCTGATTAGACCAAGGGATGTAATCCCTTTCCACCAAAAATAGGAATGAGCCGCATAAAATGCAGAAAAAGAGCCAAGAATGATTAAAGCTTCAAATAGTAATTCAGCTCTTTTAAATCTAAAAAAGGAAATAATAACAGAGACCAATCCTATAATGAATAATAGTGTCAAAGGGAGCCCAAAAATTATTTTTGTAGCGTTTACAAAATGAAGCAATTCGCCATGCCCATATACATCAAGTGTGTTTGAGTAAGGCATTCTGTTTATAAGCCATAAAAAATCGTTAAAATAAAAACCGCCGATTATTGAATAAATTAAACTGCCGGTGATCATGAATGGCAGGGATTTCCATTCTCTTTTCCAAAGAAATACCAATGCAAAAACCGGCCATATCACAATTCCTTCAGTTCGGGCTAATGGCAAAAACGAAATTACAATAGCACTCCAAATATAATTTTCTTTAAAGGCAAAGTAAATGGCTAATATCAAGACAAAGCTGAAAAGAATTTCTGTCATTCCACTCAAGAGCATGGTGGAGTATACCGGGATAAAAAAGAGAAATACAGGCAAAACCCATCCACGACGAATTTTAAGCAGCAATGTTATTTTATATAGAAAGTAAGCAGTTGCGGTTCCTGTTAAAACATTGAATACCTTAATTCCCCAATATCCCAATTGTGCAAATGGGGATGCCAATAAGGTAAATAAAGGTTTTGCCCAATGGTCTAAAAACAATTCCGGGTATTTGAAAGCAAAATGTGCAAAACGGTAGTGAACTATATCATCACCTCCACCATATGATCCTTCAGATAGCAGGTTTAATATTACGAATAGTACAAAAAGCAGGAATAGTATCCAATAGAATAATCGTTTTTCAAATTGTTCCGAAAGAGCATTTAGCCGCATAATCGCTATTTATATGGGTTTCGGTATATGATATTATATTTCAGGATGCAATAAATTGCCCTTAATCCATCCCGCCAATTAATTTTTTTACCTTCCGAAAATGTTCTGCCGTAATACGAAATTCCCACTTCGTATATCCGAATCCCTTTTATCCGCGAAATCCGCGAGGTAACTTCGGGTTCAAAGCCAAAACGATTTTCTCGTAGTTTGATGTTTTTTAAGATATCCGACCTGAAAAGCTTATAACAAGTTTCCATATCGGTGAGATTCAGATCGGTAAACATGTTCGACAGAAAGGTAAGGAATTTATTCCCCAGGCTATGCCAGAAAAAGAGTATACGGTGGGGGTTTCCTCCCATAAAACGAGAGCCATATACCACATCGGCAAAACCTTCTAAAACCGGTTTTAATAGATTCGTGTATTCGCGCGGATCGTATTCCAGGTCAGCATCCTGAATGATAATAAAATCGCCGGTAGACAATTCGATTCCTTTATGGATGGCAGCTCCCTTGCCCCAATTCTTATCCTGCGAAAAAATCAAAAGCTCAGCGCATTGTTTTTCTTTTTTGAAATCATCTAAAAGAGATAGTGTGGAGTCTGAGGAACAATCGTTTACCACAATTATTTCTCTTGTGACACTTTCAGGAAGTGGAGCCTCGATTATTTTTTCTAGAATGGATTTTATAGTGGCAGATTCGTTGTACGCGGGAATGATAATTGAGAGCTTCATGTACAATAAAATTGGTTTAGTTTTTTTGAGCGATGCAAATAACCGAGAGGCCGATTTTATGAAAAGTAACAGCATCGGCAATTTTGAATATTGGCACCAGGGAGTTGTATAGATTCATTTCCCCTTTTTCAATTTGTTTTCGACCTAAGAGTTTTCCAAACAGAAGCCATCCGGCAATACCGGCTAAGTTAAAATAAAAATTTTTGACTGGTGAAAATCCTCCGTTTGCGATTGCCTTCAAAAGTGTTTTGCGGGTATAGCGCCTGTAATGACCTAATTCTTCATCGAAACGGCAGTAAAGTTTTTGGTACGCAGGAACCAGGATAATCAGGCGACCTTTTTCGCAGAGAAGTTTCGATGCATTTTGAAGGGCGAGATTTTGATTCTCGATGTGTTCTAACACGTTTAGGGCAAAAACAGTATCGAATTTGTTACATAAATGATTATACCGGCTCCCGAACATTGGATCGGCGAGATCGATTAGTTCCACACCTAATAAATTGGTTGATCCGGAAAATTTTTGGCTGAGCGATTTGCAGTAGTCCGCACGTATGTCGGATAAGTATATGGAGGCATTCTCCTTTAAGAAGCAGGAAGATATATTGCCAATGCCACTGCCAATTTCCAGGATATTGCCCTGGCAATAAGGTTGAATAACCGAGAACATCCAGTAATTAAACTTGTCAGCAGTATTAATAGCCTCAAGGGTTTCCTTGCCAACAAAATCGGTAGGATAGTTTTCCATAAGCTCCAAAAAACATAATGGTTTTAACCCGCTGATGAATGGGTTTTCGATTCAAAACGGAGCTACGAATATAGAAAATTTAAGCATTCCTTTACGACTAAAAGTAATTGTCGGTTTGGAATGCTTACAATAAGCGAATAAACAAATGTGTGATGTGGAAAAGAATGTATTTGAATTAATCCTTAGGGATTAAAGAGCCGTCTTCTTGTTCTTCGTATTCGGGAGAAGTAAATACTAAATAACTTAAAATTCCGAATGATATGATGGAAACAACCGCCCAAAAAACTACTTGTGTCATAAAATTATCCATTCGTCAAAGTTTTTTAATGTTTAGTCAAAAATAGAAAATATTTATCAACAGGGAATTAACAATTGATATTTTTTTGACAAAATTTTTAAATTGTAAGATGCAGGAAATGAGCGTATTCTATTTTTTCTGTCTTTTTTTTGACGAATGGATTTGAGAAGGTTGATTATTTTAAATAAGCGAGTCAATAAAATTCGAAACAGTTTAATTTTAACACAGAGAATTAATTATGAATATAAATAGATAGTAGATAAGACATATAACAAGGTGCAACTAATCAATGTTGTGTTTTTGAGAAGACACAGAGCGCACAGAGGGAAAATCGCCAGCGATTTTTAAAACTCTGTGACCTATGGGCTTTCTCAATACCCTAAATTATTTAATAGCGTTAATTTTCAATGAACAGATTTCTTTTTAAGATCAAAAACAGATTTCTCTGTGTTAAAAAGCATTTTGTTCCATATTTTTACCATCTCATAGTATAATTATGTATCAGACCAATTTAAAACTGAAAATATATAAATGGCTGTATATCGGATGTTTTAAATTGATATATAAGTAATGCAACTACAACAATAACAATGAATTTAGCCGAAACAGGCAACTTAATAAATTGTCCCCGATACCACTCTTTCCACCTAGCAGGAAGCCAGTGTATTGTCATTGCCAAGCCAAGTATCGCTAGAATACCTGCAAATTCACTAAAAAATTGTTTGGCAATGGCAAAGTCAATTCCACTCGCGATGTTTCGAATAATTGAAAGAGCAACTTCCATGTTCTCAGCCCGAAAAAATATCCAGGCAAAACAAACAAAATGAAAGGTCAAAAACCCTCCGCATAATTGTTGCCAGATGGGAATTCTCAGTTGTTTTGAGAATAGGGAAGCGATTACCTTATTAATTACCAGCCCTGCTCCATGAAGCATTCCCCAAACAATAAATTTAATGTTTGCTCCATGCCATAGCCCACCAATAAGCATGGTAATTAATACATTTAGTTGAGTAATCATTTTCCCTTTTCGGTTTCCTCCCAAAGAAATATAGAGATAGTCTCGCAGCCAAGTTGATAGCGAGATATGCCAGCGCCTCCAAAAATCAACTAAACTTATCGCTTTATAGGGCGAATTAAAATTGATAGGAATCCGAAACCCCAGAAGCATGGCTAACCCAATGGCTATATCCGTATACCCCGAAAAATCGCAATATATTTGAAAGGCATATCCATAAACAGCCATTATATTCTCAATACTACTATACAATTGAGGGGCATCAAATACACGATCGACAAAATTCAGGGAAATGAAATCGGAGATTATCATTTTTTTTATTAAGCCATTCAGAATAAGGAATACAGCATGGCCAAATTCATTTTTGGTTAAGGAAAATTTCCGGGAAATTTGAGGAATGAATTCCGAAGCTCGAATTATTGGTCCGGCCACCAATTGCGGGAAAAATGAAATATAAAAACCGAAATCGACGATGCTCTTTACCGGTTTTACCTGGCTGCGATATATATCAATTACATAACTAAGCGCCTGAAATGTAAAAAAAGATATTCCTACCGGTAATACTATTGTTGCTACCTCCAGGTGAGTATTCATAACAGAGTTCCCTAAAACAGCGAAATAGTCTTTAATTTCGATGTTCGAATGAAACAGGGTATTCATAATTCCTGTAAAAAAATAGATATACTTATAGTAGAGGAGGATAAACAGATTAATAACTATTCCGGATGTTAGCCAAGTTCTTCTCCGAATTAATGTTTTTGATCTAAATAGTTTTATGCCTATGGTGTAGTTTATTAATATAGAGATAATAAGGAGCAAAACAAACAAGCCTCCAGTTTTATAATAAAAAAACAAACTGGCAATAAAAAGGAAGCTGTTACGAACTTGGATATTCCTATATAGCAACGAAAAAATTGAAAATACTACAAAGAAAAAAATCCAAAACGCGGGTTGCGTGAAGAGGAATGGCTCCGTTGGGCTGTATACAAATGCTTTCAGGTAGTGCTCCATTAATTTGAATTGCACTTAGGTTAATTCCAATACCTTCAAATATACTATCTTTTTTTATTCTTAAGCAAATGGGTTATTTTGCCAACTTTATGAAAGCAGAAAAAAATAAATCTCCTTGCAGTTTATAACCAGTTTTGCTTAAATGAATAAAATCCCGGTAAGCAAGTTGATTTTTATACCAAATCCCGATAGAATTATTTCCTCCCATAACATTAAAGAAATCCCAATAAGCGCAATTGTTTACAATAGCAGTCTGCTTTATTATGTTGCAAGCAACAGGTAATTTTCTATTTAGATATTTCTTATTTAACAGGTGATCTCCGGGTGTAGTAAATATTAATGGGACAGCAGGGAGCGCCTCCTTTAAAATAGCGATAGACGTAGAAACTTGTTTTTTAAATCGCGTAGAATCGAGGTTTCTGTCAAGGGCATCGTTGGTGCCATACGAAATTACAATACAATCGGGGTTTATATGTTGAAGCATTTCCTTTACGCCATCCATTTTTAAAAACGTACCAAAGGTAGCACCATTGATACCTACACTATGATATAGAATTTTATTGTCTGTGTTTTGAAGACTGAAGCCAAATATTCCAATAGGTTTAGCTCTACCAACTGTTTTTACCTGTAGTTCGAATTCAGAATGAAAATCTTCTGTTTGAAAAAGGGAAACAGCAGTTGAATCTTCTAATAAAGTGGTAGATGCCGGAAAGGCCTTGTTTATTGTCAAACTGGAGATACTAGTTGGGCTGTGGTATAATAGAATTTGATTAAAGCGATATCCGGCAGTATCTTTTAATGTGAATGAATAAGATGAATCGCCTCCCTCAATGCAATACCCTGTTAAAGGATAAAACATTTCTTTGGGTCGCCGGATACTGCTTCCTTCAAATTGTTTAGAAGGAGGATAAATTAATTCGTCAGGTCCATTTGAGGAGATTAATGGATAGGGGAAACTAATTCCTCTTGATTGAATTTTTGTTCCAGCGTATTCAAAAAGTTGTTTCCTTATTTCGCCTGTAAAATAGTCTCCCTGGATATGCGAATCTCCAATATGTAACACTACAAATTCCTTGTTTTTACCCTCTTTTAAGGTGGTAAGCTTATTCCCCAGGCTTATCCAGGTCGAACTGTCTTTAGGCAAAACAAGCTGATTGAGTTCGTATTTTATAAACGGATAGTGTTTTTTATTCTGACTCCGAAGAGGAAGAAAGATGTTTACAACAAAAAGTAAGGCAGCCCAGAAAGGTATTCCCGACCTCATTGTTTAAAATATTAGTTGGAAGTTTGTATCAGAAATTTTTCGTATTCGGCCATTAAGGAGCGATAGAACATTTCACCTACCAGTTTAGCCCCCAGGGGACTGAAATGAGTAAAGTCTTTTTGTGCCAGCGGCGGATTGGCAAATACCCAGCTTGGCATCGAATTTTTCCCTCCCATTGCCTCATAGAGGTCCCAAAAGGCACAACCAGATTCAAGAGCTGCCCGTTTTTGAGCATCTCGAATTTTTTCTACAGCTTCATTGGTAGTGTATCCTTTTTCAGATTTCTGTGACAAATCACTAACACCAATTACCAGTATAGGTAATTGTGGATCGGATGCACGCAAAGCTTTTAATTGTTGCCGAAACGATTTTTCGTACCCCTTAATGTTATGAGGCATTGCATGCACGGCATTTACTCCAAATTGCAGAATAACAAACTTAACATTTAGGGTTTTAAGAATGGTATTATAGGGCGACTTGAAAAGCCGGGTAAATTCCAATCCTGAACTTCCTCTTAATGGAATGTTGTCTACGGCAATTCCACTTTCGGAATCAAGGGATATTGCATATAAATCAGGTGAATCTTTCCCTTTAAACGAAATCATTAAGTTCCGGGCTCCCGAATCAACTTTCCATTCAACTATTTTCAATTCTTTATTTGCCGGATAAATATCGGCATCCAGAACGGTTTGTTTTTTCTTCAGTTCGATGTAAACAGGAGATTTGTTACCTCCCATTATAAGTTTACATAAACCAAAACGTGATGCTTTCGAATAGGGGATATTTGAATATTTTAATAAAATCCATCCTTCGGAATCTTGCTTTAGTAAAGATGAGGAATTGCTGAACCGGGAAAAACTTCCAAGTACTCCGTAATTCGAAATGCCAGAGTTCTTAGCGCTGTTTAATATGGCATAACGGTTCCAGTTTTCAGAGACATCATATACATACGATATTGAGGATGGACTAATAGCTACTACGGGGATCATTCCGATACCGTCGCCACCAAACCGGTTTTGCATCTGATTTCTGAAATACGAGGTAATGCGATCCCCTTCAATTTGCGAGTCTCCATAATGAAGAATCCGAATCAGTTTTTTTTGTTCGGGCATTGCCGAAAATACCCTGAAAAGGGGGAATAAAAGACTGTCATATCCAACAGGAAATTCAATATTTTGAATTATGCTTCGAAGAGTGTCTGTTCTAAAAGCAGATGTATCTATCCCAATTGATTTTAAAGAATCGTTATTTGTTTTTTTTAGTGGAGGGGGAAATTTGGAAGAACTATCAGTTAGCAGGGTAGTTAATTTTATTATCCTCGAAATATCTTTGTATTCAGGTTTTGGAGTGGGTTTAAACCATGAATATTGTGGAATTTTTAATTTGAAGAATCTAAAGTCAATTTCTCCAACAGAAAATAAAGATGGCACTAATAAAATAACACTTAACAAAACTACAAGAAACCACCATATTTTTGAAGGCTTCATGCAGCGTGCCGGTATTTTATTAATGCATCATACAGCATAAAATACACTTCTAATTACTTTTTCGGATTTTTATTTTCTGACCTGGCATTAATTTGCTTTTGCTGGTAAGGTTGTTCCATTTTAGCAAATCGTCACCTGACACTCCGGGGTATTTATTGGCAATTCCCCACAACGTATCGCCTGTTTTAACTTCGTAATAGATAAACTCTCCAGGCTTTACATTATTGAGCGACGAAGCTGCAGATGCAGTTAGGGCTGAATCGTCTTTGGAAGTATTTTGAGCATTATTTTTGCGGGGCACATAAATAACAAGGCGTTGTCCGGCACGAATCATATTCCGGTTTATGTTGTTCCAATATCTTAAATCGGCAACTCGTACATTATATTTTTCGGAAATAGCTCCTAAATTATCTCCCGATCGCACCACATAATTTATCCGTTGCATATTTCCGGATGGAGCAGTGGCTACATAGTGCCCTGAACCACGATAATTGGAAGGATTCCCCAAACGTAACTGTGTTATTCCAAAAGATGCATTTTTGTAATTATAAATAGAGTCTTCAAACTCTAAAAAACGGGTAGTATAATTCGCTGGTAATCTAAGCGGGTAAGAACCCCATTGGCCAGGAACAATATCGAGTTTATACTGAGGATTGAAGTCGCGAAGTTGTTGCATTGGCATATTCAAAACATCAGCAACCTGTTGCAGGTGCATATTCTGGTTAATCATAATGGTGTCGGAAACCTGAGGCACATCGATGTACTTTGGGCTAAGGTTATGGTCCTTGTAGAAATTCATAGCATAGGTAGCAGCTATAAAAGCAGGAACATAACCACGTGTTTCTCTTGGAAGGTAATAATAAATATCCCAATAATTCTTTTTTCCTCCCGATCGGCGAATGGCTTTATTCACATTGCCAGGGCCGCAGTTATAAGCTGCAATTACCAAAATCCAGTCATCGTAAATCCGGTATAGATCTTTAAGAAACCGGGCTGCGGCATGAGTAGCGGCAATGGGGTCCCGGCGTTCGTCAATAAATGTATTTACATTTAAATTGTACATTTTTCCGGTACCATACATAAATTGCCACATTCCGGTTGCACCAACTCTCGATTGAGCCCGGGGATTAAGAGCCGACTCAATTACAGCAAGATATTTTAATTCTAACGGAAGGTGGTAGGAGTCTAATATTTGTTCGAATATCGGAAAATAATATTCCTTCAACCCAAGCATTATCTCAAGTCTGTCGCGCTTCTTAACGGTATAGACCTGAATATAACTTTTCACGATATCGTTATAGGTGAGTTCAATAAACGAAGGAATCTGCTTTAACCTCGAAATGTAAAATGAATCGGGGATATTAGGGAAAAGTATGGTTGTATCGACAGTAACCATCTGGGTAGTATCACTATCGACAGCTTCCTGACATAAGGCTATCGAGGTTTTTCTCGAAGTTCGAAAAATTTAATTCGGGGGGGATGGTATCTTTTCTTTCCTTGTTCCCAAAAACCAGCGCTGCATTACATAAAAAAATCCCTAACAGCAGTATCCTCATCTTTGTCATTCGCTTACAGTATTATTTGGGTTACTAATTATCAGAAATTCAAATTGAATGAAATTCCAATGTTCTTTGTTTTATCTAAATGTTCAAAAATAGTTGGTTTTGCATTCAAAGTCAAATTATCGGAGATGTCAAAATAAAAAAAATGGGCATCTACATTTGCGTCTATGATATTTAAGGCATAAACACCCGCTAAAATTAAGACATCCAAATCGCGCCACCTTCTATAAAAATCTTTATATGCTTTTAAATATCCTTTTTTATCGGTATAATTCTGAAGACCCTGAATATTGTTAAACCTACCCTCATTCGGAGTTTCAGCTAGTTCGAGAATATAATCATTGTATGCATTATAATACGAATTATATTTTTTATTGAAATCTCCAATTAAGTAAACCAATGTGCCTAAACTTGCATATACAATGGGAACTTTCCAATATTTTCGATTATAAACCTGACCTAATCCAGGTACCAGAGCTGACATAATAACAGCTTTGCGGGGCGAATGTTTAACCTGAAAAGTATCTATAGCAGAAACTGAGTCGGCAGAAACAATTTGGGCTGTGGTATTTGAAAGAAAAAAACCTAGTAAGAATATTATCAGGAATATGTTTTTCAACGCAATAAAATTATTCTTTAATAAACGGCAAAGCTAAAAGAAAATTGCCAGAAAGCCAAAAACACGGATCCCGGCAAGAATCAATTTCATCTGAAAATTGTTTAAAACTAATTAGGACTGCACTTCAACCTTTTGAAACAATTCCAAAATCCTTATTAATTCAGTTTCGGAGGCAAAGGGAATGACAATTTTACCGGCACCTTTTTCGTTACGCGAAAGCTGAACTCTGGTTTTAAGCTGAGATCTAAGACTATCCCGGTAATTAACAAATTCGGAAGGCAAATCCCGAATCGATCGTTTGTCGGTTTCACTATGTTCTTCAGGCTCATTAAACTGGCGAACAACATCCTCAATTGCCCGCACGGAGAGACCTTCTTCAATTACCCTGTGATATATGGAAAGTTGTTGAATACTATCCTCTATGTTTACAAGGGCACGGGCATGGCCCATTGTAATTTTGCGTTGTCTTATGCCTGACTGTATTTCAGCAGGGAGCCTTAGTAAGCGTAAATAATTGGCAATGGTAGATCTTTTTTTACCAACGCGATCCGACATATCTTCCTGAGTAAGGCTGCATTCGTCGATTAGGCGCTGGTAGCTGATCGCGATTTCAATAGCATCGAGGTCTTCGCGTTGGATATTCTCTACTAACGCAAGCTCCAGCATCGCCTGATCATCTGCTAAACGTATATATGCAGGTATAGTTGTTAAGCCTGCCATCTGTGAAGCTCTAAACCTTCTTTCTCCTGTAATAAGCTGGTATTTATTATCTTCAATTTTTCGAACGGTAATTGGTTGGATAATACCAAGCTGTTTTATCGAATTTGCTAATTCCGACAGAGCATCTTCATCAAAAGTTTTACGGGGTTGAAATGGGTTAATTTCAATAGACCGGATTTCAATTTCATTAATAGAGGCAACATCTTCGGACTTAACACTTTCTGAATTTTCAATTAATGCACCTAAACCGCGGCCTAACGAACTTTTTTTTGCTATCATAATTATATGGACTCTGTTTTTATTTAATTTATAATTTTTTCGCTGTTTTTCATTTTGGTCATTTCATTTCTTTGCAACACTTCTTTGGCTAAATTTAGGTAATTAACCGAACCGGTCGAAGCGGCATCATAAAGTACCACGGGCTTGCCAAAACTTGGTGATTCACTGAGCTTAACATTACGCTGTATGATAGTTTTGAACACCATTTGCGAAAAATGTTTGGTTACTTCATCAACTACCTGATTACTCAGGCGCAAACGAGCATCGTACATAGTAAGCAAAAATCCTTCAATTTCAAGGGCCGGGTTCAGTCTGTTCTGTATGAATTTAATAGTGTTAAGCAGTTTTCCCAATCCTTCCAAAGCAAAATATTCGCATTGAACAGGTATAATTACAGAATCGGCTGCTGAAAGCGCATTAACTGTTATTAATCCTAAAGATGGAGAGCAATCGATAAAAATGAAGTCATAATCGTTTTTAATTTTTTCCACTACATGCTTCATTATTTTTTCGCGGTTTGGAATATTGACCATCTCAATTTCTGCTCCAACAAGGTCTATATGTGAAGGAATGATATCCAAGCCGGGGATTTCTGATTTCAGAACGATGTCCTTCGGGTTAACATCGTCAATTAAACATTCGTAAATACTGGTTTTAATGGTGCGGATATCGAAACCAAGGCCTGAAGTTGCATTAGCCTGAGGATCAGCATCTATAAGCAATACTTTTTTTTCCAGCACAGCGAGGCTAGCCGAAAGATTGATTGCTGTAGTTGTTTTACCAACTCCTCCTTTTTGATTAGCCAATGCTATAACTTTTCCCATTTCACTAAATTTTTCTGATTACTAAATTAATTATAAAAAACGGCTCAAAAATAAGACTATCTTCTCACTTCAATTGAAATATAGGATCGCAATTGTAAACAACCCATTTCCATTTACCAACATTTTATTAACACATTACTAACAACTCAGGGCTATTGTTTGATATTGTAATTTAGTGTGTTATTTTATTTTTTCACAATTTTTATCTCGTACAGTTTTGGCCAATTTTTACCGGTAATAAAAATACGGTCATGCTCTTTATCATATGCAATGCCATTTAAATAATCAATGGACGAATGGTAGTCTTCGGGCTTGAGAATGTCCTTTATAAGAATTTTCCCCAGTACTTTCCCTGTTTTAGGATCGATCCTTACTATATTATTCGAAGTATACACATTGGCCCATATTTCGTTGTTGATGTATTCCAACTCGTTTAATGAGTCAACAGCTCCAATATTGTCATACACATCAATTCTCCCTGTTTCTGTAAAATATTGGTTATCCAAAAAATATAACGTTGAGGTTCCGTCGCTCATAATAAGATTTCTTCCATTATAAGTCAACCCCCAACCTTCATTCATCGGGAAACGAAATTTCCGTACTTGTTCGAATGTGTTTTTATCGTATTCGAAAGCCAAATTGTTTTTCCATGTAAGTTGGTATATTTTGTCTCCAATACTGGCAATACCTTCCCCAAATACATCGGGAGGCAGGTTAAGTACTTTTATTTTTTCACCTGTTTCGAGTTTTATTTTCCGAAGGGTGGATTGTCCTTCTACCCCCGTTCCTTCATATAATATCCCGTCTTCGAAAAAAAGGCCCTGTGTATATGCTTTGGTATCATGAGGAAACGTATTAACTATTTGGTAGGTGTATGATTGAGGTATAATATCGGATACCAGGCTTATACGTACAACTTTGGTATCGACAGTACTATCGGAATAATGAGCTGTAAATGAAATATTTTTAACTCCCGGAAGTTGATTTGATGTTGGCCATTCGAACATGGTTTTTCCACTCCTGTTTATTCGGGATACCCAATTACCATTTACCCGAAGAACAACAGAGTCGGCAATTTTTGCTGTGTCGGAAAAGGAATATTCACAAACAATACCCTGCCCAATGGTAAACTTGCTGCTTTCTATTGGCTTAGCAATTGACAGGTTTTTTATTTCAGGTATCTCAACATCGTTTTGGGATGTGCTCGAAGCTAATCTAGTTTCTTGTTTACATGAAAAGGCCAGGATAACAATGGTGAAAAACCCGGAAACTATTTTAACTAAAAAACTCATTTAAAAAGATTTTTAAGTTTTTCGCCAAAAGACTGTTTGCTGTTTGCTGTATCAAATCCTCCATAAGGACCGGGGCTGTCAGGATTATTTGGGTTAAGAATATTCCAAACGACCTGCCAGCCTGGAAATCCTCCCAAATTACGATCATCAATAAATAAATCAGCATTTAGCTTACGACTCATTGTATCGTCAAAAATTTCTTCAGGATAATTTTTATTAATGGCATAAAACTCTAGTCCTCGCTGACGACAAAACTCAACAGCTTCATCTAATTCTTTACCTGCGCGAAATGTCCAAAGAACCAGTTGGTACTGATGCCGTTGGAGTTCTTTCAATGTTTCAATTGCAAAAAGTAATTCCTCGCCAATTGCGGGATATTTATGTTCAACAATGGTTCCGTCAAAGTCTACTGCAATTTTCATATTGTATTATTGTTTAAATGCCGAAATGATACTATTGTTTAGTTTTCAGAAACTTAATCCTGTGTTAATGAATAAAAAGTGCTCCGAATACAACCGCTAAAGATATATATTATCTTATAAATGACAAGTGATTTGTTTAATGGGCATCGATTTCGCTAACTGGATTTTTTCATGAAGCTGATTTTTACAATTATCCGTTAAGGCAATAGCATAGCATAAGGAGATCACGATCTCCTTATGCACCCTTCCCCTACCAATCTGGTATTAGTATAAATGTAGAAACAACATAAATCACTTAGCAAATAAGAAATTCAAGGTATTATTGAATTTATGTACTACCGTTTCTATAACGTGTAACCCCGAAATGAAAGCTTATTTTGAACGACGAAAAAAAGAAGGAAAAAACGAAATGAGTACCATAAACATTATTCGCAACAAATTATTAGCAAGGATATTTGCAGTGGTAAACCGAGGCGCACCTTATGTAAATACCTGCAAATATGTTGCATAGTTAAACAGTGCATGTTGTTTCGTTAATCGTCATTGTTTCCGTTTAGACAACCAAAAGCTAAAATGAATTTTCGTGGAAGACTTTTTCGAAAAATACTACCCAAGGTAAGAGGGTGGAGATTTTTCGAAAAATCCAAAGGGCTTGGCCTTGCAAAGAAAAATCATGCAGGCTAACTTTGTCTAAACGAGAACAAAAGTACCTTGATGAATTTTTGATGAACAACATGTAAATAATTTACAATTTACTTGTTGTTACTTTAGAATGCTGGAGGATTATAAACCCGCACCAGACAGTTTACGGAGCTTTGTCAGCTGATGCTTACCAGGTTTTATTTTTAATGCCATTTAAATAAGCCATAAAAAGCATAGAAAATAGGCTGAAGAATATATAGCACCATGTGTATATAGTACCTCTAATTGATTGCCATTTAGTTTCTTTTTCAAAAATTTGATTCTTCTTCTTATACTTACCATTATATGTAAGGATTAAATTCTGAAATAGGAATAATACAAAAAATACGATAATAAAAATGGTCTTATCTTTAAGAATGGGGAATCTACTTAAAATACTAATGAAATACTCCAATATAAACAGAATTGCCAAAATATTTAGACAAACTAAAAATGCCAGCGTGGCAAAGGCTGTATGAAAAGGCGAATTTTGTTTATTTAAGGAAGCCCAACTATATAATTTGTAGAAAGTGTAATAATACCAATCCATATAATCCGAATTTTAGGTCGAAATCAAAAATAATAATAAATACCATGCTGGCAAGGATTGCAAATCCGCACAACCGTCATTGCTAAATATCAGATGAGTTTTCGGCTTTAATGAAACAATAAAAAAGGCGCAGATTAAAAATCCGCGCCAGCATTTTTTTAAAACTTTCGTTAAATGCTTTTAAAAATTTGTAAAGTCCCCGTCTTGATTTGTACTATCTTTTATACCTAGATTGATATTTATTCCTTTATTCGATGTCGTATGTGGTTTACTTGTTCCAGCTGCATTTTGAGCTCCGGACGGAACCCTTTTTGCATAAATTGGTTGTCGGTTTACAGGTTGCTGCTTTCTTTGGGTGGTTACGCCATCAATTTTAAAGAATGAAATAGTTTCAAGCAAAAGCTCAGCTTGCGAAGAAAGTTCTTCGGAGCTTGTGGCAATTTCTTCGGAAGAGGCTGCATTCTGCTGTGTTACCTGATTCAATTGTTGCACCGCATTATTTATTTGATCCACACCAGAGTTTTGCTCAATGCTTGCTGCGGCAATCTCCTGAACGAGCTTCGCCGTACGTCCAATTTCAGGAGAAATTTCCTGCAACTGCATTCCGGCACGTTCGGATGTACCAACGCCATCTTGCGATAGCTTATTAATTTCATCAGCGGCAATTTTACTGCGTTCGGCCAATTTCCGTACTTCGGCGGCAACAACGGCAAAACCGCGACCATGTTCCCCTGCGCGGGCAGCTTCTACAGCAGCATTCAGCGCTAATATATTGGTTTGAAAGGCAATTTCGCCAACAATGGATATTTTATTGGCAATTTCTTTCATGGTGGTAATGGCCATCATTGCAGCTTCCCTGGTTTGATTGATGCCATTTGCCGCTGTGAGGGATATCTTTTCGGTTTGCATGGCATTATCGGTATTCTGTTGAATATTCGAAGCCATTTCTTCCATAGATGAAGATACTTCTTCGGCTGCCGATGCCTGTTCGGATGCTCCCTGCGATAATTGCTGCGAACTGGCGCTCAATTCAAAACTGGCTTTTGCAATATTTTCGCTGGCTACATTAAATTCCTTAATTACCTTAGAGGTAGCAAGTACCATATTGGTTAGCGATTCCATTAACTCGTCATTATCAGAACGTTTTTTCAGCTCAACAGTGAGGTCGCCATTGGCCACCATTCTGGCCTTTTCAGTTATTAGGTTTAATGCCGCGATAAGTGAGTTCAGGTTGTTTTTTATTAAGTTGAAATCGCCTTTATACTCATCAACAATTGGGTCGGGCATATCGCCTTTCGATATATGGTCAATATATTTGGCAGCCACATTCAATGGCGTTATTAACGAATCAAGAATGCTGTTTATTCCGGTAGCAATACCCCGAAATTCGAAATTGATTTGGTCTTCCTCTAAACGTGTTTCTAATTTACCTGCTGTCATTTGGTTAGTAATAACAGCAATATGTTTAAGCATCGTGTTGAGTATGTTTTTTATATTGCTGCTGATATAGAAAGCAAAAATCATTAAACCTGCTAAAACAATCAATATTACACCAATTAATATCCCTGTGGTTGACGATCGTTGTTTATCAAAAAGTTCATCGCCTGCTATATTTTCAGAAGATATGCTCGCTGTAATTTTTTCAATAGGACTTTGAGTTGCTGCAATTAATTTGTCAATTTCGGCATCGATTTCTGCAATTTTCTCTTTTTGGTCTGTAATTTCACCTGTTTGATTGAAAAGTAATGGGAGTAAGGTATTATCTACCAGACTTTCCAGTTCATAATAGCTCTTTTTCGCATCTTCCAACCATTTTTTTTCTTCCGGGGTATCAACAATTTTGGTAAGATCATCAAATTGTGTATGAACTTCTTCTTTTCGGTTTACCCATTCGCGCTGTAAAGATTTATCGCGATTAATAATGACATCAGCAATAATCCGATAACTTACAGCTCCCAGGTTAGAGTATTTAGCAGTTTTTTCTGCCTGAGAAGCCCGGATAGCTCCTTCGTCCTGAATTGCGCCAAGTTTGTTAAGACTGTAAAAAATGTACCCACCTGTTAAAATAAATATAAATCCAAAAATGATATAACTTACCATTATCTTCTGCCCAATCTTCATGTTTTTCATCTTCCGTAGTATTTATTGATATATTAAATTCCTATAAAATATTTTGTATGTACTTAAATTTACAAAGTATTTAAATGGAAATCAATAGATAAAAGGGGGTATTTTTTTGGCGGGAAATACCCATAAATTGGATTTGCAAATTTACGGCTATTTATATACTAAATTGGTTAAAAACAGATTATAAGGGCTTTGAGTTTTTAAGTTCAAACACATAACTCCCCGAAGCTATTTTAAAGATGTGCACTTTTTCGGTAGCAGATATTTCTTTTATAAATCTATTTTTGTTATTGATTATTTTACCGCTCTCCAAAAAAGGTTGCCCTTCGAGAAATGGTAAATAAACTGTTGCTGTGGAATTTGCGGGAACTGTTAATTTGAAAACTATTTTTCCGTTGTTCCTTTTCCAGTCGGTTATTATTTTGCCGTTAATACTTTCAATAGAGGCTGAGGCATGATTTAGGCCGGTCACAAACAGGGGTTTGATGATAACATTGGTAAACCCCGGACTTTCCGGATCGGGGAAAATCCCACCCAACGCTTTGTAGCACCACGCTCCAATTTCGCCAAACATGATGTGATTCATCGATATATCGGAATTGGCATTGATGGGCCAGTTTTCGTAAAGTGTTGTAGCTCCATTAGCCATCCACCAGCCCCATGAGGGGAATGTTTCCTGAGAAGCAACTGTATATGCCAGGTCGGCATAGCCGTTTTCGCTAAGAGCATTTAAGATGGCTTTAGTGCCCAGCAAACCAACGTCTAAATGGTTGTTGTCGGCTATTACCCGTTTTGCTAAATTGTCGGCAACTTTCTGTTTTAATTCGGTTGGAACAATTCCCCATTGCAGCGGAACGCTTAGTTCGGTTTGCAAACCGGTGCCATAGATTCCTGTTTCTCTATTTAAATACTTTGCATTAATAGAAGTTTTAATTTTTTCAGCCAGGGCAGTGTAGATAGTATAGTCAGTTTGTTTACCTAGCAATTTGGCAGCTTTGGCCAAAATAGTTACATCCACAAAATAGTATGCCGACGAAGTAAGTTCTTTTGGGGCAACCGATTTTACCGGAACCCAGTCGCCAAGCCCCCAGTCGGTAAGTCCTGCTGGACTTATTTCGGTTATATGATCTACATACCGTTTAATGTTATCGTAGTAGCGTTCGAGAAGATAGGAGTCACCATAAAACAGATATATGTTCCAGGGAATTAGGGCAATAGTGCTCGTCCAATCAGGGCCATTGGCCCAATCGTATCCCCAGCCATCGGTAGGGATTATGGCGGGAAGTACGCCATTTGGTTGTTGTTCATCGGCATGATCGGCCAGCCATTTTTCGTAGACTGTTATACCATCGAAGCTGTAAAGACCTGTTTCGATGGCAATATGGGCATCCCCTGTCCAGCCATTTTTTTCGCGTTGAGGGCAGTCGGTTGGATAACCAAACAGATTTGATAAATAGGAATTCTTGGTTGCATATAGAATCTTGTTCATGGTAGGGTTCGAAAATTCCATGGTGCCAATTTCCGGGACATCGCTATGCATAAAATAACCGGTTAAGTTTTCTTTCGTGAGTTCCACAGGCTTGCTGCTGGTTACTTCTACATATTGAAATCCTTTGTAGTTAAAATGCGGCATAAACGTTTCTTCGCCATTTCCTTTCAGAATGATAATATCGGTTTGGAAAGGGTCTTTATCGTCTGTAGGGCGGTAATGCACATCAATGTTCGACTGGTCGGCACGGTTGCTAACGTTCAATCGTTCGGCATGTTTCAGACGAAGAATTGTGCCGGTTTCTCCCTTTACTTTTAATTTACTTACTCCCGAAATATTCCTTCCTAAATCAAAGAGAAAAGTAGTATCGTTGATGCGCGTTAAGGTTTTAGCAGGAACTTCTTCCATATTGCGTATCGGATGCATGGACTGGGCAACAATATTGGTCGATGGAGCAGCTGTATTAGCACAAGATTTCCAGGCGGTGTCGTCAAAATCATTGGTATTCCAGCCGGGTTGTTCCAGTCGGGCATCATAATGTTCTGCCGTATAAATGCTGTTAAAAATAATAGGGCTAAGACTTGTTTTCCAGTCGGTTCCTGTAGAAACAGTTTCTTCAGTGCCATCATCGTAGGTTAAATAAATATCCATGCAAAATTTTGGCCGGGCCCGCCAGGGAGCTTTGTCGAAATACCAAACCGCAGTCGACTGGTGGTTATACCAACCATTCCCCAACAATACCCCAATAGCATTCTTTCCTTTTTGCAGCAACGAAGTAACATCGTGTGTGAGATAAAGCGTCCGTCGGTCAAAACGGGTATACATGGGGTCGAGCCGATGGTCGCCAACTTTTTGACCGTTGATATATAATTCATATAAACCTGCTACGGCAATATATGCCCGGGCACTCTTTATTTTTTTTGATGTATTAAAAACTTTTCGAAAGTATGGGGCTGGTTTAAGGTTTACATCTCGGGTGTCATTTATCCATGAACCTTTCCAAGCATTGAATCCCATAAGGCCAGTTTCCCAGAAAGCAATAGGAGAGGGGATCGCAGGTTTGCCATCTTTGTCCCAGACCAGAACACGCCAGTAATAGCGGGTACGACTCTGCAAGGCTTTTCCATTATAAGGAATAGCATTGCTTTTCGACGATTTAATTTTGCCAGAGTTCCAACAATCAGTCTTTCCATTCACCAATAAAATAGAATCGGACGCAACCAAAACCTGGTAAGATGTTTGGGAAGCTCCTTGTCTATTATCCTTCATGAGCCAGGATAAACGTGGAGAAACAGCATCAATTCCGATAGGGTTTATCAGATATTCCACCCGTAAACCAGCTGGCTGGCAAAAATTCTCAGCAAATAATGGGTTATAACAATAAAATGAAAGGAGAATACTAAAAAGCAGGAAGTTTTTTTGCATTGGAAATGTGTTTATTCGTCTTTTAAGTTAATCTGATTTATGAATTTGCGCTTAGGTGTTAGAATAATACAAACTTACATATCTTAATAGAAAAAGATATCTTCTATGGATATATTTTGTTTAAAGAATGAGCATAGGCCTATATTATATAAGCCCTAAAAAAAGAAATCAGACAATAAAATCTTCACGCATTAGTCTGTTTATTTATTGCTAATTTTGAGATATCATTAATTCACTACAAATGATTTATTCTCCGCAGCAATATAATATTTCCGATGAAGCTCAAAAGCCGTTTATTGATGCACGGGAAATATGGAACCTGATTCGCAACACCAAGTCCGATAAAATTCTCGTTCGGGAAATTATTCAAAAATCGTTGGATAAAAACCGGCTGAATTTGCAAGAAACAGCCGTTTTATTAAATACCACCGATCAAGGATTAATTGAAGAAATAAAGCAAGGGGCAAAGGAACTTAAAAACAGGATTTATGGTGATCGCATAGTGCTTTTTGCCCCATTGTATGTAGGGAATTTATGCATCAACAATTGTGTTTATTGTGGTTTTCGGTCTACAAATACTGATCAAAAAAGAACAACCTTAACTATTGAAGACCTGATTCGGGAAGTTGTTGCGCTTCAGGATACCGGTCAAAAGCGGTTGATCCTCGTTTATGGGGAACATCCCCGGTATAATGCCGGTTTTATTGCAGAAACAGTTAAGGCGGTTTATTCAGTTAAAAGTGGTCCTGGCGAAATTCGCAGGGTAAATATAAATGCTGCCCCATTGGATGTTGAAGGTTTTAAAACCGTTAAGGAATCAGGAATCGGCACCTATCAGGTTTTTCAGGAGACCTATCATGAAGAGACCTATAAAAAAGTTCACCTTTCGGGAATTAAGCGTGATTTTAATTGGAGGTTGACAGCACTCGACCGTGCGCAGGAAGCGGGTATTGACGATGTGGGTATAGGCGCATTATTTGGATTGTACGATTGGCGGTTCGAGGTTTTGGGGTTGGTAAGGCATGTGAATCATTTTGAGGCTGTTTACAATGTGGGTCCACATACAATATCTTTTCCAAGGGTAAAAGATTCATCCAATTCAGACCTCAGTCAGGAGTATATGGTTTCTGACGAAGATTTTACCCGGTTGGTTGCCATTCTGCGTTTGGCAGTTCCCTATACCGGAATGATACTAACAGCCCGCGAACCCGCTGCAATTCGAGATGAAATACTGTCGTTCGGAGTTTCTCAAATTGATGGTGGAACCAATATTCAAATTAAGGGGTATACCGAGCATGCCGATGGTCAGGATTTAAATCAGGAACAGTTTCAAATTAACGATAACAGGTCGTTAAACGAAATTATTGACGAACTGATTAGTAAAGGGCTTATTCCATCGTTTTGCACTTCGTGTTATCGCGCGGGCAGAACAGGCGAACATTTTATGGAATTTTCGGTTCCTGGTTTTATCAAACGGTTTTGTCAGCCAAATGCACTGCTTACGCTAGCCGAATATCTCGAAGATTATGCTCCTGTCGAAACCAAAGAAAAAGGCTATCAGTTAATCTCAGAAAAACTTTCAATTTACGACGACTTTAATTTGAAAGAAAAACTGGTCGAAAAATTAGAAAAGGTTAAGAATGGGGAACGTGATTTGTATTTTTAGCATGCTTTAATTTTCCTTCAGTACCCTATTTATTGCTTAAAGCATCGTTAATTTTCTTTTTTAAGGTTTCTGCTTTAATGGGTTTGGAAATATAATCAGTAAATCCTGCCTCAATTATCTTTTCTATTTCATCTTTCATAACATAGGCAGTTTGGGCTATTACTGGCATTTGAGGGTAGTATTTTTTTATTACTTTAAGAGCCAAATACCCATCCATTTTAGGCATTTTTATATCCATCAGAATAAGGTCGGCAATTGGTTCTTTCGATTTAGTAAATGCCTCTGTTAAAGCAGCTCCATCTTTATACCACAATACAGTAGCCCCCATTTTTTTAAGGGTATATTCGAGAAACATGTAATTAGTTTCTTCGTCTTCGGCAATTGCAAATATTTTCCCCTTCCAACTGAAAGCACCAAACTCCGATTTTTCGATTGGTTTTAGCGGTTCGCTTTTTGAACTTATTTCGTAGTTGTTTAAAGTAAAGTAGAATGTAGATCCAATACCAGGAGTGGATTCGGCCCAAATTTTCCCTCCTAATAACTCAACAAGCTTTTTCGAAATGGATAATCCTAATCCATTTCCGGGAAAGAATTTTAACTGGGTGTTTTCAACTTTATTAAACCGTTCAAAAATAGATTTCAAATGGGCTTTTTCTATTCCTATTCCTGTATCTTTTACATAGAAAAGAACGCCCTGGGCTCTGTTAACCGTATAGCCAAGTTCTATATACCCGTGACTTGTGAATTTAACAGCATTCGATAATAGATTTAAAATAATCTGCTTAAATCGTAAGATATCAGTCCGAATCAAAAGGTTTTCAAATTTAGGATCGATGGTGATTTTAATCTCAATATCGGGGCTTTGATTTCGTTTTTGAAAATTAAAGCCTAATTCTTCAATTATCTGTTTTGCTGAATGTACTTCTTCTTTAATAGTAATTTGCCCGGATTCAATTTTAGATAAATCCAGTATATCATCAATCAGTCCTAATAGTGAATCGGAGTTAGAGCTGATGATATTTATAAACTCTTCGCGCTGATTATCGTCAATATCCGGTAAATGCAGCATTGATGAGAAACCAACAATTGCATTAAGCGGAGTACGAATTTCGTGCGACATATTTGCTAAAAATGCCGATTTTAAATTGTCGGACTCCTCGGCTTTTATTTTTGCTAATTCGAGTTCTTGCGTTCGGTTCTGAACGAGCAGTTCGAGTTTACTGCGATGACTCTCTAATTCTTCATTTTGGCTCTGAATTTCGTATTTTTGCTTTTCTAAAAATTTATTTAAGTTTCGTAGTTCATCCCGTTGCGATCTTACCTCTTCCTGCTGCTGTTCTAATTCTTCTTTTTGCTCTTCCAGAATAACATTTACTTCCGATAATTCGGATGTACGGGCTTTAACAAGCTTTTCCAAAGCAAGTTCGTTTTCTTTGTGTGTTTTAATTTTTCGGGCATACCAATAATATAACAATAACCCGGCAAACGCAAAAATCCCAATCTTGAAATACCAGGTTGCCCAAAATGGGGGTTTTATTGATAATTGTAACTTGGCTCCCATATTATTCCAGATGCCATCATGGTTAGAAGCTTTAACCCGAAAAGTATATTCCCCAGGAGGAAGATTGGTGTAACTGGCAAAATTTTTATTGCCGGCAGAAATCCATTCTTTGTCAAACCCGTCAAGTTTATAAGCAAATTGGTTTGTTTCAGGATATAAAAAATCGAAAGTAGTATATTCAAATGTTATGGAAGATTGGTTGTGTTTCAGCGAAATTGATTTGGTTTCCTCTATATTTGTTTTTAAAGGTGTCCCATTTTCTACCTTCATACTTTTATTGAAAACTTTGAAATCGGTAAAAATAATCTGAGGTGGGATAGTATCAAATTTAATGCTATCGGGAAAAAATGACAAAAATCCATTGTTCTGGCCGAAATAGAGCTTATTGTTTTTTGCTTTAAAACAGGCTCTGGGCATAAATGTATTTGGCTTTTTCAGGTCGAAAAAAAAGAAATTTGTAAAAGCTTTTGTTTTTATATTAAATCGCGAAAGGCCATTGCTGCTGCTAATCCATAAGTTATTAGAATTATCTTCCAGAATTCCATATAAAATATCGCTTGGAAGGCCATCTTTAGATTGATAGGAAACGAATTGTTTCTGCACAGGATCGAACATGCTTAATCCACTGTTTGTGGCTAACCAGATTTTCCCGTCGGTGGCTTTTACACTAGAATTGATATTATTACTGCAAATGGAATGGAGATCGTTTGTATTGTATTGATAATACGAAAATTTCTCTGTTTTCCTGTCCATAACTATCAATCCACCTCCATAGGTTGTAATGATTAAGTTCCCGGCACCATCGAACTGCAAAGAAGTGATATGATAAATGCTTAGACCATCAAACGTTGCCGTCTCAGAAATGTATTGTTTGAATGCTTTTGTTTTAGTATTTAATTTAAACAGTCCAGCATCAGTAGCTAACCATAAATTTCCACCACCTGCATCCAGGGTTTGGACAAAATCGGTTGCTGAATACTGTTGGTTTTTATCCCGGAAAGAAAAGTAATAGTCAAATGAATTCGATTTTGGATTATACCTCGATAATTCAAAGATTTTACCACCCCAAATGTTTTTTGCAGAATCTTCATATATCGAGTGGACTAGTTTAAAATTGCTATACCTTGGAGAGGTGGAGCTTGTGCTGGTATATTGTTTTGTATCCGGGTTAAATATAAAAACACCTAAGGCAGTACCTAACCAGATATTTTGTTTTTCATCTTCATAAAACCCTCTTACAATGTTGTTCTCAGAGAGTTTTTCTTTCCCATTAATATTTATTTTTTGAAAGGAAAAGGTTTTATTGCGTTTGCTAATCTGAAGTACTCCCTGATTATTTGTACCAGCCCAAATAATTCCACTTTTATCTTGTATTAAGGAATAAATGAAACTTGAATCGATTAATTCAAACGATTTAGGAGAAGCAACGCCTTTTGATTTATTTGCTTCTATTGACTTGTAAAGACCAAAGTTAGTCCCAACCCATAACGTACTATCGATATCCCAAAGTATTGTATATATCGTAAATTCGGAGTTTGTCTTTTTTTTCTCCGGGTTAATAGGAAACGAAATATAACTGTTCGTTTTAAGGTTAAACTTTACCAAAGGATCTCGAACAATGAGTATCCAGATATTTCCCTTACTATCGTATTGTAGTTTCCAGATATTATTTTTTTTTAATTCGGCAGCCCTTGAAAAAACAGTTTCTATTGGAAGAAAAGTATTATTCTTTTTATTAAAAATATTTATGCCACCATCCCAGGTTCCTAACACAAGTTGATTTGAGTTATCTTCGGTTATGCTTAAAACTTTGTTGGAACTGATGCTATTTTTCACATTTGGGTTGAATTGAAACCGGTTAAAAGTTTCTTTTTTCTTTTCGAACTTGTTTAAACCACCTCCATCTGTTCCAATCCAGAGGTTTTTTTCCGAATCTTCAAAAATGGTAAATACTTCATTATGACTAATGGAGGCTGGGTTATTCTTGTTGAAAATGTACGAAAAAAAACTGTCGGCTTTCCGGTTGTATTTGGAAAGTCCACCTCCTTTAGATCCAATCCATAGGATACTGTCACTATCTTCGAAAATGCAATTGATATAACTTTTTCCTAACGAATTTTTATCGGTTGAATTCTGGCGAAATATCTTAAAATTTCTTCCATCAAAGCGGTTAAGTCCATCCTGAGTGCCAATCCAGATATATCCTTTATAGTCTTGCTGAATAAATGTTATTTGGTTGTTCGAAAGTCCGTCGCTGGTATAATAATGCTTAATTATATAATCGTCTATAAAGGATTGGGATACTACTTTTATGGGATAAAACAGTAGTAATAAGCCAAGTAAAAAAGTAAAAGCCCCCCTGAGCATCATAATATTGTTATGCATATCTAAATATAATAAAAATGCTATTAATATATAGAAGTATGCAAATAAAATTTTAAATCAGCTAATTAAAATTCAGCAAGATATAATGTTGTTAAGTTATTTCTCCAGGTCTTTTTTTCGTTCGGTATAATATTTTGAGTCACCCCATTCGTTCCAGGCAATTTCGTCGCCGGCAATATGCACACGTGCTTCGAGACACGATTTACAATCTTCGGGGTTTTCGTCAGTACATGGTTTGTTCTCATATAAGCGATAATCGTTCCGGTGTTTTCCCGGTGTTATGTTGGGCATTATTACGTTAGCTCCAATTTTAAGGGCCTTTTCCCGTCCCAGACTATCAATGCTCTGCAAAGCTGTTGTAGCTGCTATGTTTATGTTTTTCATTAATATACGCAAAACAGCAATCATTTTTAATGCAAGGTCAAAACGACCGGATAAGGGTAATAACTGATCGCGATATTGATAAAGAGGAGTATCGGAATGTTCAATATAGGGGCCCATTCCAACCATGTCGATATTAAATTCTTTAAAGAAAAGCAAGTCTCCTGCCAAATCGTCCATTGTTTGAAAAGGTAACCCAATCATAACTCCGGTTCCGGTTTGGTATCCGGTTTTTTTTATAGTGGAGAGACATTCAAGCCGTTTTTCGAAACTATGGATTGGATTATTGGGGTGGATTTTACGATAAAGTTCTGGATTTGAAGTTTCAATCCGCAGCAAGTATCTATGAGCGCCAGCTTCAAACCAACGGCGGTATGTTTCTTCCGTTTGTTCCCCCAGCGAAAGTGTCACGCGAACTTTTCCCTGCGTTTCTTCTTTTATTCGTAGTAATAACTTTTCAATTCGGTTTGTAAAAGAAGGACTTTCGATTTCGCCCGATTGAAGAACAATGGAAGCGTATTTGTTTGTGTGAGCAAATTGAATGGCTGCTAAAATATCATCATCATTAATACTATAACGGCTAATATCAGCATTCTCTTTTCGAATTCCACAATAATAACAGTCTTTTCGGCAGATATTCGAAAATTCGATTAATCCCCTGAAAAATATTTTGTTTCCTACATATTTTCTTTTGACGGCAGCTGATTCACTAAATAGCATTTCTTTATCCTTCCCCTCACACGAAAGCAGATAAACGATATCCTGTATGCTTAAATCGGCCTTGTTTAAAATAGTTTCTATCATTATAAATATTCAAGAGAGGTTTTACTAACTTTTACAAAGGGGGCAATTGCCCGGTAATAGATTCCATGAACCCAGGCAATGGCCATTCCATAATTGGTTACCGGCACTCCCGCGTCTATGGCGGGTTTAAGGCGGTTTAACAGTTGTTTACGTGTAAACATACATCCGCCGCACTGTATTACCAGCTTATATTCGGTAATAGGTCGGGGGGGGGTATCTAATCCTGACGTGATGTCGAATCCCAATTTTTTTCCGGTAAAATTAGATAACCACCGGGGTATTTTCATTCGGCCAATATCATCGCATGATACATGGTGGGTGCACGATTCAAGGATTAATACTTTATCGCCATCTTCCAGTTTCGAAATATACGGCGTGCCCTTCAGGTAACTATCGAAATCGCCTTTAAAACGGGCTAAAATGATACTAAAACTGGTTAGCGGAATATCTTTTGGGATGGAAGCATCTGCTTTCAGAAATACCTGGCTATCGGTTATTGCCAATATCGGCTTGGGCGAAAGCCGCTTAAGCATGGTATCAATTTCCTTTTCTTTAGCTACAATTGCAATACAATCGTTGTCTAAAATATCGCGGATAACCTGTACCTGAGGGAGGATTAATCTTCCTTCGGGTGCTTCAATATCAATGGGGGTGATTAACAATACCGTATCACCATAACTTAACAGGTCGCCAATTAATGTTTGCGGCCGGTATGCCGATTCGGGAATAATAATTTTTAATTCGGCAATAATTTGCTCATTGCTTTTTGGCAATATAGTGTTGAAATCCAGTACAAGGCAGCCATAATCAGCACTTAGTTTATCTTTGAGCGAGGGGTCGATTTCTTTTATATCGCTCTTGTTATGTAAAATAAAAAAAGGGATATCGAATTCGCGAAATTTTCCAATAATCATTTCTTCGGGACCTCCAAATGCATCTTCGGCAATGACCAAAATTGCAGCATCTATGGAGGCTAAGGTTTTCATCGTTTTGTCAATCCTTTTCTTCCCCAGTTCTCCGGTATCGTCAATACCGGCGGTATCAATAAAAACTACAGGTCCCAATCCCGGAACCTCAATTGTTTTTTTTACCGGATCGGTTGTGGTTCCTGCGGTTTCAGAGACAATGGCAACATCTTGTCCCGCCAGTGAATTTATAAAAGAACTCTTTCCGTTATTGCGGCGTCCAAAAATTCCTACATGCGGCTTTGCTTCTTTCCCTTTTATCATTTGAAGAAATAAAAGGTTAAATTTCGGATATTTTTATCCAATATAAAAGCTATTCGTACCGAAGTGAGTCGGATGGATTTTTCGTAGCGGCTTTTATAGCCTGATAGCTAACAGTTAACCATGCTATAATAATTGAAATAGCACCGCCCGAAAGCAATATCCATGGACTTATATTAATTCTGTAGGAGAATTGCAACAACCACTTGTCGGCCGAAAAATACACCAATATGGCAGCTAAAGCCGAAGCAATTATTACCAGATAAGTAATGTCTTTCGAAAGCAGGATAACAATTCTAGTAACCGACGAACCTAAAACTTTTCGTAGACCTATTTCGCGGGTTCGGCGCTCAGCCATAAACGATACCAATCCAAATAACCCTAAGATGGCAATAAAAATTGCCAGTACCGAAAATACGGACATTAACCGTCGGGTTTGGAATTCCGATTTATAAAGCTTATCGAATTCTTGCCCATAATAGAAATATTGAACCGGAGAGTCAGCCGAGAATTTTTTCCAGGTATCAGTAATTTGTTGAATAGCTGCCTGGTGGTTACCTGCGCTTAGCCGGACTGTAATATATCCATCATAATAGTCGCGGTTCATAAACAAAATCATTGGGTTGATTGGTTTATGCAGCGATTCGTAATTAAAATCTTTTATTACGCCAATAATATTTAGGAAATGTCGGTCTTTTGCCTCGCCAGGACTAATTAGCCTTTTACCAACGGCGGTGTCGTATCCGAGATATTTTGCTGCCGCTTCATTAATTACTATTGCAGTTGTGTCTGAGGGGAATTCGCGGGAGAAAAAACGACCTTCTTTCAACGAAATTCCCATCGCTTTTGTATAGTCGGCGTCTACCGCATAGGTTGCAAATAATAGTGGTTCGTTGGTCTTTGAGTTTTCCGGCAAATAACCATTATGGTTCATTAATCTACCCGGAATCCCCGACGAAAGGCTCACTTCTTCGATAGCCGGATTATTTTTGAGTTCTTCCATAAAAACTTTCACTTGTTTTTTTATGGGGTCGGTACGTTCAATAACTACCAACTGCTCTTTATCAAATCCTAATTTCTTGCTTTGAACATACTTTAATTGCTGCGAAACAATAAATGTTCCCAGGAGAATGAAAATGGATATAGTAAACTGGCATACAACTAAAATAGAACGTAGCATCGAATTTCCCGATCCTTTATTCAATTTTCCTTTAAGCACTTCGGTTGGAATAAAGCCTGAGAGGTAAAAAGCAGGATAGCCACCTGCAATTATTCCTGTTACTATCGCAAATATTAACAATAGCGGACTAATTAGTAATAATTTGGTAAAAGGTAAATTTATCTTTTGATTAACTAAATCGCCAAAGTGGGGCAATGTCATTTCGACTAATAATATTGCAATACCTACGGCTATAATACTTATAAAAACTGATTCGGATAGGAATTGAATTATTAAAGCAGATCGTTGTCCGCCAAATACCTTTCGGAGGCCAACTTCTTTAGCCCTTCCTGCAGAACGGGCTGTAGCAAGGTTGGTGAAATTAATGCAGGCATTGATTAAAATAAACAAGGCAATAACAATAAAAATGTAAATGTAATCCATGTTCCCATTTGTCTCAATTTCAAAATCCATGTTCGAATGAAGATGAATATCGGTCAGTTTTTGAATTTTATAGCTCATTCGGGATCCCGATTTAATAAGATCTTCAAAGCTTATATTCATGTATTGGGCAACCTGAGGTCCAATATACTTTTTAACCATTTCCGGGAACTTGGATTCCAAAGCCAGGGCATTGGTGCCAGGTTTTAGCAAAATATAGGTATAAAAACTGTTACTTACCCATTGTGTATTTTTCGAATACTCAAATGACGACATAGACGCCAGAAAATCGAAATGCATATGACTATTGGAGGGAAACTCTTTAACAACTCCTTTGATTTGATAATATGAGCTATCGTTATTTAAAATCCGCAAATTTTTTCCTAATGCACTTTCATTCCCAAAATATTTTTTAGAAATAGCTTCAGTAATAACCATTGCCTTAGGCTGTAGCAAGGCCGATTTATCCCCCTCAACAAACTCAAAGCTAAAAACCTCAAAAATATTGGAATCGGCATAAAAGAATCGATCTTCGTAAAATGATTTTTCCTGGTACTGAATATTTCTGTTACCATCCTTAAACAGCCGGGTTGCCGATTTTACTTCCGGATAATCTTCCTTTAAGGCAGCAGCCATGGGCGCTGGTGTTGCAGGGCCAAGAAACTTATTGGTACCCATTTTGCCATCCAGATAAATCCGATAGATTTGACTAGATTGCTTGTGAAATTTATCAAAACTAAGTTCGTTTACTACATATATCCCTATCAATATTGCGCAGGTTAACCCTATGGATAATCCCAAAATGTTGATGATTGCATAAGATTTTTGGCGGAGGATGTTGCGGTAGGCGATTTTCAGAAAGTTTCTAAACATACGGAGATTTGTTTTGTTTTTTAGCGCGATTCCTTTTGTTTTTAGTTTAAGTACGAAATTTAAACAATGACCATGCCAATAATTATTAAATGTCTGTATACTATATTTATATGAAATTTAGAATAGCGATAAATTGTGAGAATGAGTGTTCGAAATGAAATAAACTGCGTTCGAAAATGAACGTTTTTTTATGGGATAATCCCTAAAGTTTTTTTGCAATTCAATTCACAGGTATTTTCGCATCCTTCCCTGTTAATTTGAGTTTTTATATTTAATAAACGTTCGCTATTTTTATATTCAAATAAAATTAAACAATCAATTATGATAGACCAAACAGGAAGACCTTATATTGCAAAATCGGACAAGGAGATTTTTTTGGTTCCTAAAATGGCAAACCGTCATGGGCTTATTGCCGGAGCAACAGGAACAGGGAAAACAGTGTCGCTCCAGGTTATGGCTGAAACTTTCAGTAATATGGGAGTTCCCGTTTTTGTTACCGACATCAAAGGGGATTTATCTGGAATAGCCAGTATGGGAAAGGATAATCCCCGTATTACCGAACGTATTGCTCAACTTGGGCTCGAAGGGTATGTTCACCAGCAATTTCCGGTTTGCTTCTGGGATATATATGGAGAACAGGGGCATCCGCTTCGAACTACTATTTCTGAAATGGGCCCTCTTTTATTGAGTAGGCTATTAAATCTAAACGACGTACAAAGCAGCGTACTTAGTTTGGTATTTAAAATTGCCGATGAGAATGGTCTTTTACTCCTTGATTTGAAGGATTTGCGAAAGATGCTTGAATTTGTTGGCGAAAATCGCGAAAAATTCATCAGTGAGTTCGGAAATATATCTCCGGCAAGTGTTGGGGCAATTCAACGGGGATTAGTTACGCTTGAAGAAGAAGGAGCAGAAAAATTCTTCGGCGAGCCAGCCTTAAATATTCTCGATTTTATTCAAACCGATAATAAAGGGAAAGGCATTATTAATTTGCTTACTGCCGATAAGCTAATGATGGCTCCCAGAACCTATTCTACATTTTTGTTATGGCTCCTGTCAGAGCTTTTCGAAGAATTACCGGAGGCGGGAGATTTAGAAAAGCCAAAGTTGGTATTCTTTTTCGATGAGGCGCATTTATTGTTTAACGAAGCCCCAAAAGTACTTCTTGAGAAGGTTGAGCAAGTAGTTCGACTGGTTCGTTCAAAAGGAGTAGGGATCTATTTTGTTACGCAAAATCCATTAGATGTGCCCGATACTATTTTAGGTCAATTAGGAAACCGTATTCAGCATGCATTGCGGGCATTTACGCCACGCGACCAAAAAGCTGTAAAGTCGGCAGCAGAAACGTTTCGAGCCAATCCAAAGCTTGATGTTGAAGCAGAGATTACACAACTTGGGGTAGGAGAGGCTTTGGTTTCATTCCTCGATGAGAAAGGTATTCCTGCTATGGTAGAGCGGGCGAAAATTCTTCCTCCTCAAGCTCAGATTGGGCCCATTGCGCCAGAAGAAAGAAATTCCATTATTCGGTCATCTTTGGTTTATGGATCATACGAAAAACTAATCGATCGGGAGTCGGCATTCGAAATACTTCAGAAAAAGCTCGAAGCTCAGCAGGCTAACGAAGAGGCTATGCAAGAACAAAAACGTATTCAGGTTGAAGAAAAACAAAACCAGAAATCTTCTGGCGGAGGTTCTTTTGCAGGCTCCATTTTTGGTGAATTAACAAAAATTGCAGGCAAATCAGTTACCCGGCAGATTAGCAATGAAGTTGGTCGACAATTGGTTAGGGGGCTGATGGGGTCGTTATTTGGCGGCTCTTCGGGCAGAGGGAAAAAGTCTGGCGGATTATTTTAAGGTAAAAAATCAGGTTTATTGATGCCTGATTGCAATATAATAAAACGGGTGTATAAAAATGTGAGAACATATTATGCACCCGTTTATTCTTTGATAAGGTTGTTTGACTTATGATAAGGTAACCTTCTTTTTAGCAACATTTTTTGAAGCGATTGTGGGTCTGCTTTTATTTTCCATACTCTTGAAATAGAGTGTCTCAATCTTTATGTCAGACTTTTTCTTTTCCAGAGTTTTAAATCGTGATATTAACGATCTTAACTGGTCGGCATTTAAAGCTAATTCCTGAGCCGATGCAGCTACCTGTTGCATACTTACCCGGGTTTCCTGAATAGAAGTGGCTACTTCTTCACTTGCTGCTGCACTTTCCTCAGCTACTGCACTAACGGTTCCCACCGCTTCCTGAACTTGTTCGGAGGCCCTTAGTTGTTCTTCGGTAGCATTGCTAATCCTGTCTATTTGATTAGTGAGTTCCATTACAAATTGGCTAATGTTTTCAAGGGCAGATAAGGCTTCGTTAACGACTTTGGTACTCTCTTCGACTTCGGATGAACTCGATTGCATAATTTTTGAAGCATTTTCAACCGTTTTTACAACATCGTGTATCATTTTCGCAATTAAACTGGCCGATTTTTGAGATTCTTCCGCAAGTTTTCGAATTGCCCCTGCAACAACCCCAAAGCCCTTACCGGCTTCTCCGGCCCTGGCTGCTTCAATAGCGGCATTTAAAGCCAATAAGTTTGTTTCTCTCGATATATTTGTAATTACTTCAACAACATCATTAATTTTTTTGCTTTTACCTACCAATTCAAGAATAATTTCTCCGGAAGTATTTACACTTGTTTTAATAGCATTCATTTTTTCGGTTGCTACTTTTGCCGAAATGCTGCCGATGGATGCCAGGGAATTTACTTCAGATGCTTTCTTTTTTGATTCATAAGCTATAGAAGCAACTGATTGAATAGAAGTAATAAGCTCATCGGTTTGTTCTTTTGTTTCGGCAGCCGATTGGCTTAGGGAATAACTCCCTTTTGCAATTTCGTCGATACTGAGCGATACCTGTTCAGTGGTGGCATTTACTTCTTCTGTTGAAGCGGAAAGTTCTTCTGCTGTGGCTGCTGTAATGTTTGAGTTTTCGGATATTTCGGATACCAGTTTCTTTAAATTTTCGAGCATTACTCCAAAAGCATTTGTCATGCCTGCAATTTCGTTTTTCCCGTTGTTTTTTTCGCTCGTTAAAGTGAGGTCGCCTTGAGCAACCGTTATAATTCTTGATACCAGGTGGTTAAAAGTGGTTGACATATATTTTGCAAAAGTATACGCTACGATCGATCCCAGTAGAATCGATATAAGGCATATGATGGCCGTTGACCGTTGAATGTTTCTTAAAGCATCCATAAATTCTTCCTGATAAGCACTTGCTCCAATAACCCAATCCCAATTTTTAAAATAAGATAAGCCTGCAATTTTCAGCTTTGCCTTGTCATCGCCTGTATTTTTCCAGGGGTAATATTGTATTGCATAGGATGTATCTTTCATGCTCAATGCTTTTTTTACCATATCCTGAATGAATAGGTTCCCGCTGGCATCGGTGTTGTTCCAAATGATTTCACCATCGCGTTTCCTTTTATTGGACAATACATATGTCCCTTTTTGATCGATTACGAAAATATAACCTGTTTTTCCAACCACTACTTTTGAAAGTTCGGATAGCAAAGCGTTTTGAAATTCTTTTTCGTTTACGCCAATAAAAATTGCACCAATTATATTCCCCGAAAAGTCTTTTATTGGTTTATAGGCTGCCATATACCAGGCATTTACTACAAAGGCACGCCCATAATATATTTCACCTTTTATAATCGACTGAAAAACGGGAGATTCTTCGGGAATGTATGTTCCAACTGCCCTTTCCCCATTTTGTTTAACCACATTGGTGGATATACGGATAAGCTTATTGTCATATAATTGAAAGATGGTAGAAGTTCCACCTAATAATTCTTTTATGCGATCGACTACTTCGAAATTCTGATTTAATGGATTTGAATTTATAACCAGGGAAGGCAGATCGATGACACTTGTTTCCTGATTTACCTGGTTTATAATGGTCGTTTTTGTTTTAACACCTGTATTTACAGCAAGTATACCAGCTCTTTTTAATTCGATTTCGGCTACGCGAAGATCGGAAATTGCTTTTTGAATGATAACATTATAAACATTTACAGCATTTTGGCCTATCATTAAGGCTTGTTGCCCTAACCGCTCTTCTATTTGCGATAAGGTTTCTATTTTTGCCTTACGGTAGGTAAGTATGCCCAGTATTATAGTAGGAACCGTTACCATTAAAACGCATATTATTAGCAACTGCCACCGAATAGTTAAATTATTTGCAATAAATAACATAGCCGTTTTTAGTGATGTATTTTTTACCTGATTATGGGTAAAAATATCTCCATCTTGTTCAATTCTAAAGTCGTTCATAATTTTAATAATTTTCGTTTGTGTGATGAAGCATGAAAATTTAAAGGAGTTTATTGGTTTAATTAAATTTAATCAATCCAATTGAGAAATCAAATTTTAAAATAGAATTTGATTAAAAGGAATGATTTTCTTATCAAAATGAATATTAATTTGTTATGAATAAGGTTTTATACCTTATGAATTGTTGGATATGTTTTTTAAAAATTTAAAAAAAATTCTTTAGAGCAACAACTTCCCATATAGTTTGTTTATTAAGAAATCGAACGAAATTGATAATGAAACCGCAACGAATAAATTTCTCCAATGATATGAATAATGATTTTTTTGAAGAAGCCCGCAAAAAAGTCAATTTGTATTTTGCAACTAAGAATATCTCCAAATTTGGAGACTATTCGATGGTAATTAAAACTATTGTAATGCTATTAATTTATCTGGCTCCGTATATTTTATTGTTGAAGGTGGATATAAGCAGTTTGTTTGTAGTTTTTTTATTATGGTTTATTATGGGCTTTGGTATGGCTGGAATAGGACTATCTATTATGCACGATGCCAATCACGGGTCGTATTCAAAGTATCCGATTGTGAATAAAATGCTTGGTTATTTTATTAATTTGGTAGGAGGAAGCGCTACAAACTGGAAAATTCAGCATAATGTCCTCCATCATGCATATACCAATGTTGACGGACATGATGAAGATATAGCTACCGTATCTATTTTGCGGCTGTCGCCAAATCAAAAAAGGAAGAGTATTCATAAATATCAATATATTTATGCTTGGTTTTTATATAGTTTGATGACGATTTTTTGGTTTACTTATAAGGATATTCCACAGTTAATCAGGTATAAAAAAGCAGGTCGCTTACAGTCTCAGAAAAATAAATATGGCTGGCTGATGTTTGAACTTATTGCATCAAAAATTATATATGTTACTTACATTCTTGTAATTCCGATCCTTGTTTTAGATATTCCATGGTGGGCAACAGTGCTGGCATTTTTAACCATGCAGACAGTTTGCGGTTTACTTTTAACAACAATTTTTCAACTGGCACATATTATGCCTACTTCTGATTTTCCTTTACCCGATCAACAAGGAAATTTGGAAAACAACTGGGCGATTCATCAACTGCATACCACGGCAAACTTTTCACCTCGCAGCAGAATTTTCTCCTGGTATATAGGCGGGTTAAACTACCAGATTGAGCATCATTTGTTCCCTAATGTTTGCCATATTCATTATAAAAACATTTCTAAGATTGTAAAATCTACTGCTGCGGAATACGGAATCCCTTATCACAGTCAGCCAAACTTTGTGGTTGCCATTATTAACCATATTAAAATGCTTCGATCGTTAGGCCGATCGCCTGTTTATCAAAATTAAATGCTAAAAAGAATAATCTTTTGTCGAAAATGAAGTGACTTTATTCCATGTTTCTAAATTCTTTTTACTTTTATTAAATCTCAAAAGGAAAAGAATGAAAGGAGTAATTTTCGATTTTAATGGTACCTTATTTTGGGATACTGCCTACCACAACAATGCCTGGGATATTTTTCTGGCAAAAAACAATAAGAAACTCTCTGATTCGGAAAAGGATGTTTTTATTCATGGTAAAAATAGTAAAGCAATTTTCGAATTTCTGTTCGAAAGAGAATTAACTCCCGTTGAAGTGGGTACTTATACCGAAGAAAAGGAACAAATTTATAGGGAAATATGCCTTAGCAAAGGCATGGAATTAGCTCCGGGTGCTATCGATTTCATTGAATTTTTAATCGGGCGTAATATAGTATTTACCATTGCTACTGCCTCAGGTTGGGAAAATGTTCAGTTTTTTGTAGATCAGTTTAAATTGAACCGGTGGTTTAATATTGAGAAAATAGTATATGACAATGGTAAAATTCAGGGGAAACCAAGTCCTGATATTTTTTTAGCAGCAGCCCGAAATCTTGAATTACCAATACATGAGTGTGTAATTTTTGAAGACTCAATTTCAGGGTTAAAAGCCGCGCAAAATGCTAATCCTGGCAAAATATACCATGTAAATTCTATAAATATGGATAGTTCCGAAGTCTCGCAAACCAGTATTACTAATTTTAATCAGGTTGATATTCAGTTATTTTGAATAAAAAAGTCTATTTGCTAATCAAAAGTTTTAAGGTTTGGTAATTTCCTGATGTATCTAAAAGGCGCACCAGATAAATACCGTTTGGCAGGTTGTCAACCGAGAATTCGAACAGCATTATATCTTTCTGAATATTCTTAATACATATAGTTTGCCCTTGCCGGTTTATTAATTCCATCTTTAATTTTTTATTCAATGGCGACGAAAAAGCAATTCTGGCAATCTCCGATGCTGGGTTTGGGAAAATTGACGCATGATAACCCGGGTTCAAAATTTCGCTTAGTTTTACGGATGGCCCAAAAGACGGAGCGCTTGCTGTTACCTGCAATATTTCTTTTGTATTTTCAGATTGAATAAAGGCAATAAGTTTTATATTATTCGGGTCATAGACTTTATGAAACTGCCAATTGAAATTTAGTTCGTATTGCTGATCTTTATACCAAGTGTTTGGTAAAGAAGTTCCTGCGGCAGTGGGAACAAGCTTTTTAAGAACATTGTTTAAGATGCGTATCGAATCTTCCACCTGAATTTGGATGTCTTCAACAACAGCAACATAAAGTGTATTATTTTGATTTACAAGATTGCTTAAAGCCGCAATGGTTACTTTACTAGTGAGGTTATTGGCTGTTTTTTCGGTTTTTAAAGCAATGTCATATTTCGCATCTTCTAACGATTGATTTATAAGATCCTGCAGGGTAGGTTTCTTATTAACATAATTAAACACCAGGTTAGTGCTAGTACCTCCATTCAAAATACTTATAGGAATATTTCCTATACCGTAATATAAAATACGGGCACCGGGATCAGAGGGGTTATTGGCATTGAGAGAATCGCTACCAGGAAAAGAGGCATGATATTGCATCCCAATAACGCTATTACTTGTTTGCTTCAAAAGTTTATTCAAATCTTCGTTCGATTCCAGTCCAGCATTGCTCGATAAATTTGTAAAATGTTCCATTAGGGTATTTCTATTCCTTTCGCCAATCAGAACATCGTCGAATGAAAAACCGTTGTGGTTTTCTGCAAGACTATCGGAGCCATATACTATCCGGAACTTGACATTTTTCTTTTCCGTCAGAGAATCGAGGTTATTGCGCGTTTTTATCCAACCATTGGTATTTCCGGTCCATCCTGTTGGTTGCCAACCCGGATTCGATACAATTTCACTACCGTTATACCAGTTTGTTCCAGAACCTACTTTACCGGCGGTTTCCCATTTCCCCGAACTGTTTATGTTATATTGAAGAACAGCACCTTCCCGATTTATTGAGTTGTTACCGTTTATCCACATTTCGATAAATGGACGCTTAATGCCAGTAAAATCAAAGCAAGGACTAGTTATTATTAATTGCTGGGATTTTCTTTTTTCAGGAAACTGAGTGAAATTTGCTTTCTTACCGGAGTGAGCTCCTGCGATTTCTGAACCTTCAGGGGTACTCCATATCCAATTGTTTTTATAAGGTTGTTCAATGTGCCAAGCTTTTTCATGTTTTTCGAAATCATTTAAATACAAGGAGTCCTTCAGAATATGAGTTTTAGATAAATAATAGTTTTTTGCAATACTATCTGTGCATCCATGCATAGATGTTACTTTTAATTGAATTTGATATTTTTGATTCGAAGTAAAGGAATGAACTATGTTTTTTGAGTTCATTAAGGTTTCTCTATGAGAGGAGTCGGTTACAATCCATGCATAAGACTGGAGCGCATCTATTCCGGAACTTAAATTTGTTATATGCACAGTCTCACTGCTGTCCACGCACTCTTTGTCCCACTGGAAATTTGCCCGCGGTATGTCTCCCAGATGAATTGTTGTCTTTAGTGTATCGATGCAGTTAGCGAGGTTTTCCGTAATAAGTTCAATAGTATAATCACCCGGTTTCGAATATTTATGCATAGGTTCAAAAAGTACAGAGTTATTTTCTGTTTCGGAGGCGTTTTCGTCTCCAAAATTCCAGTGCCAACTGGTAATAGAATCTGCCCGAATTGTTTTGTTTTTGAATATTGTTGAGTCATTTTTCAGGCAATTGTTTTCAATAGAAAATTTTGTTGGGGTAACAGGGTTTAATTTAATCAGAAGAGTATCGTAGACTTTGCATCCATAAGATGTTGAATAAGTATATTTTATTTTATTAATTCCCGAAGGCGCATTTTCGGGATTGAAATAATATTCATTGCCCGAATAAACTATACCGCTCCCTTCAAAAATGCCGCTTGCATAGTTTCCATGGATTTTAAAAGAAGGAGTGTTTTTGCAATATCTCGATTCTGCAAATCCATAAATAATTGCTTCATCAAGATGCTCTATTGCAAAGTTTTTATATATAGTTTGGTAAACTTCATCAAAATACGTGTAACTAATTGTGTAGTTACCTGATTCCAACTTGCCAGGGTCAATAACTGCAGAATTATTTTTGTTGTCGGTAAGGCCAATCCCCCCCGAAATAGAAAAACTCCCAATAGCATTGGCAATATTTGTTCCAGTAATTTTAAACGGACTGTCAAAGTTACAGTATTTGCCCTGTGCACGAAATCCTGCAATGCTGGCATTAGCATCAACAATTTCAACTTTTACAGTATCGGAGTTGCCACAGGTTGTTTGCGGATCAAGATAGAAATATACAATAGCATGAGGAGAATTTAATACCCCCGCCAAAGAAGGGTAGAAGGTATTGGTAGAAGGATCGACCCCATTCCCTGAAAATATACCACCGGTTGGAGCCCCTTTAAGACTTACCGGACTGCCTCTTAAACTATAGGCACTATTTAGGCCAATAATATCAACAGTTGGTTTGGGTTTAACAGTTATAGTTGCAGCAGATGGAAGATTAGAGACAGCACAGCCTAATTGATCCATTAGGCTTACTCCTTTGTAGACTCCTCCTTTTGAAACTTTAATTGCTGCATTGAAATTTGGGCTAAGTAAGTTAAAGTTGGTACTTCCATCAGTATAGGTAAAATTAAATGGTGGGGTACCTGTAAAATTAAGAGATAGATAGGTGCTAGTACCTTCACATATGGATGTTGTTCCAGTAATCGTAACTCCCGGAAATAAATCCATAATAGCAGGGGTTGGATCGCTAATAACAGGTAACCCAAGTTTGCTACCGGTTTTGGAGGAAGGTGTTACTTCAAAGAAAATTCGTTTTCCCAGATCAGAATCGGTTAATGTGTAGATTTTACTTGTGGCGCCTAAAATGGGTGTTTTTGTGCCATTAATGTCCGATGCTCTTAACCATCTAAATGAAGTAATATTTTCAGTATCATTTTCCTTGTCCGAATATGTATAACTACCTGTAAGTATTTTACATACAGTAGGAGTTCCTTCAATTTTTACATTAATAACAGTTGGAGGTGCATTAACAGCTAATAATCTCTCAACCCGAATGCTCGATAGGTTCCCATCATTCACAGTAAAACCAATACTACGGTTTGTTAAATTAGGATTGGTGGTATTCTTATTTTCGTACCTGATATTTCGCAAGGCTTTCTGATAGTTCGCCAATGAGGCTATACCATTAAGCTGCAGAGTTCCTGTATTTACATCCCAGGTAGCTGTAATACCGTCAGATGGTTCGAAAGACAAAACATCTTCCGAAGGAATATATCCACTGGTTATCTTTACTATTGCCGATTCCAGGGTATTGTCATCTAAATCGCTCGCATTTATTAAGGCTGTAATAATAATCTTCCCCGAACTTGTATTATAAGGAAGAGTAGAAGTTTCAATATTTTTTAGCTCTGGAGCCCTACTTGTATGGTTTATAGTAATATTTCTACTGATAGAATTCGAAGTCAAAATCCCATCATTTACATTAAAAGAGATAACTCTTGTTTCAGTGTTTGGGTTGGTAGCATTCGAATTTTCATATTTTACATTTCGAAGAGCAGTTTGGTACTGGGGAATAGTAGCATTCCCGGAAATAGAAAGAACTCCGGCAGAACCATCCCAAATTCCGGTAATACCGTTAGAAGAAATAAGAGACAGACCATCCTCAGAACTTTTAAATCCACTGGTAAATTCAACAGAAGCGCCATTAATATTTGCATTGTCAACATCAGAAACAAGAATGGAGGATGTAATGGATATTTTACCAGATCCTTCGTTATAAATTAAAGATGACGACTCAATATTATCCAGTAAAGGTGCTCTGTTTATATGAATAACGGAAATGTTTCGTGTGAGAGAATTGGAGTAGTCGATACCATCGAAAACCACAAAAGAAATAGTCCTAGTGATTACCGAAGGATTTGTATTATTTGAGTTTTCGTAACGAATATTTCGCAGTGCCTGCCTATAATCGGCAAGTGATGCTGTTCCAGTCAACGATAAAATACCCAAAGAGCCATCCCATGTTGAGGTAATCCCGTTTGCAGGAGTAAAAAACAATCCATCTTCCGAAGCAACAAAGCCAGTATTAAATTTAACTGTGGCCGATTGCAGATTCACATTATCCTGATCAGTTATAGATAAAGTTGATGTCACAACAACCTTACTGCTACCTTCTAAATACGATAGGGATGTCCCTTCCATATTGCTGAGCACGGGTGCTCTGTTAGTGTGGTTAATGGAAACATTTCTTGATTGGGTATTCGAGAATTCTGTACCATCATATACAGCAAATGATATGGTACGGGTTGAAACGGATGGGTTTGTACTGTTTATGTTTTCATAAAATACATTTCGAAGCGCTGTTTGATAATGAGCAATAGTTGATGCCCCGGTTAATGTTAACACTCCATTGACATTGTCCCAAGAAGCTGAAATGCCATGGGCACTGGTAAACGATAAGATATCTTCGGTACTTCTATAGCCACTGGTAAACCTAATAATTGCCGATTGAAGATTAACATGGTCGGCGTCGTTTACAGAAACGGATGAGGTAACTGAAATTTTGCCGGAGCCTTCATTGTATTGTAAGACACCAGTTTCCAAATTACTTAAAACAGGAACTCTGTTTGTATGATTAATAGTGATATTTCGTGCTAATATATTCGAACTGCTTGTTCCATCAGAAACGACAAATGTAATATTTCTGGCAGTTGTAGAAGGGTTTGTAGTATTAGTGTTTTCGTATTTTATATTACGAAGGGCGGTTTGATAATTAGCAACCGATGATGATCCGGAAAGTGTCAAAACTCCTTGAGCATCATTCCAGGAAGCAGAAATGCCACTAGCAGAAGTGAATGTTAGTAGGTCTTCAGAATTTAAATAGCCTGAATTAATTCTTACAATGGCCGATTGAAGAATGGCATGGTCGGCATCAGAGACATTAATGGTGGATGTTATGGATACTGTTCCTGAACCTTCGTTGTAAAAAAGAGGTGTACTTTCAATACTGTTAAGCGAAGGCGCTTTGTTGGTATGAATAATTGAAATATTTCGGTTAACAGTATTCGAGTTATCGGTTCCATCAGAAATGGTATATGAAATATTTCTGGTGGTGACAGAAGGGTTAATATTATTGGTATTTTCGTATTTTACATTTCTAAGGGCTGTCTGGTATACTGTTACCAAAGCTTCGCCCGAAAGTGCTAATATTCCTTGCGAACCGTCCCAAACTGCGTTAATCCCATTTCCTGAACCGTAAGACAGCATATCTTCACTGCTTTGAAAACCGCCGGAAATCCTTATTGTAGCCGATTGAAGAGTTGTGTTATCGGGATCATTAGCCTGGACAGTATTGGTTATGCTTACTGCACCAGAGCCTTCGTTGTAAGAAAGTGTCGATCCTTCAATACCCGAAAGGGACGGTATATGATTCGTATGCAGAATGGCAATATTTCTGAAGACAGTATTTGAATTATCTGTTCCGTCAGAAACTCTAAATGATATAGTTCGCATCTCAGTAGATGGATTTATACCATTTGAATTTTCGTACTTAACATTTCGTAAAGCATTTCGATAATTAGTTTCTGAGGATGAACCTGAAAGCGAAAGTGCTCCAGTGCTGCCATTCCACGAAGCTGTTATTCCATTACTTGTTACAAAAGAAAGATTATCTTCTGTGTTTTTATATCCAGACGTAAACCAAACGGTTGCCGATTGAATTGTTGTATTATCGCTGTCGTCTAACGATATTGAATTTGTAACGGAAACTTTGCCGGAACCATCGGAATATGAAAGAGCGGAGCTTTCAATATTGCTCAGAACCGGCGCATTATTCGTATGGTTAATGTTTATGTTTCGCGATACTAAATTTGAATTTTCGGTACCGTCGGAAACCCTAAACGAAATTGTTCGTTGTGCAGTGGATGGATTTGAGATGTTTGTATTCTCGTACATTACATTTTTAAGCGCCGACTGGTAACTCAATAGTGTCGAATTTCCGCTGAGTGACAAAGTTCCATTGGCACTATTCCAAGCAGCTACAATTCCATTTGCAGTTGTAAAAGAAAGAACATCCTGTGAACTGGAATAACCACTCGTAATTTGAATAGTCGCCGATTGTAAATTAACATTGTCTAAATCTGAAATAGCAATAGAATTGGTAATGGACACTTTTCCTGCCCCTTCATTATACGAAAGAGGAGTGCCTTCTATACTATTGACAACAGGTGCTGAATTAATCTGCACAATGTTTATGTTTCTGGAAAGCGTGTTCGAATTCGACCCCCCATCATTAACGGCAAAAGAAACAGCTCTGGATGCTGCAATGGGATTTGTTGCATTTATATTCTCGTACTGTACATTTCGCAAGGCATCACGGTAATTAGTTATAGTTGATGCCCCCGAAAAGCTTAAAATGCCTAAGGAACTATTCCATGAAACAGCAATCCCATTGCTGTTTGAGCAAGTCAGAATGTCTTCGGAGCTTTCAAATCCTTGAGAAAGTCTTACTTCTGCTGATTGGATAGTGGTGTTATCGCTATCAGTAACAGAAAGTGTAGTAGTTACATTAATTTTCCCTGAACCTTCGGTATATGATAGTGCCGAAGCTCCAATACTACTCAATACAGGGGCAGAGTTAACAGAATTTACCGTAATGTTCCGTGTAACTGTATTTGAGTTAGAAGTGCCGTCATTAACTACAAACGAAATCGTTCTGGTGGTATTGGAAGGGTTTGTGGTATTTGTATTCTCGTATTGAATATTTTTTAAAGCAAGTTGATAATTGGCAACAGTGGCTGAGCCCGAAAGAGGAAGAATTCCCTGGCTTCCATCCCAGGATGCGGTTATTCCATTTGCTGAAGTGAAAGATAAAACATCTTCAGAACTAACAAAACCCGAAGAAATCCTTACAGTTGCCGATTGGATGGTTGTATTATCATCATCTGAAATCGATAAAGATGAGGTTAAGGGAACCTTCCCCGTCCCTTCGTTATAACTGAGAGCCGATTCTTCCAGTGCTGATAAAACAGGAGCAGCATTATTGTTTATTATTGATATATTCCGCGATACAGGATTAGAATTCGCCGTGCCATCGTTCGCCAGAAATGTAACAGTGCGTTCCGCTGTGGAAGGGTTGGAGGTATTGGTATTTTCGTATTGTACCGAACGCAAAGCCGCCCGGTAGTTTGC
>JFJP01037086.1_pt1 | contig 48528 bp, 52 predicted proteins | sample 431651 | NCBI WGS metagenome assembly JFJP01 (sample SAMN02602958, study PRJNA72255) | Microbial mat metagenome, whole genome shotgun sequencing project. | biome: fresh water; feature: sink hole; material: water; isolation source: purple microbial (photo- and chemosynthetic) mats found in... | reverse complement strand
CATTGGCAGCAGCTTTTTCAGCAATCATTTTACCAACGAGTTTAGCCTGTTCAGTTTTTGTGATATCCTTTTTATCAGCGATATCTTTTTCTCTGGATGAGGCAGCAATAAGGGTAATTCCCTGTACATCATCAACCAGTTGCACATAGATTTCTTTGTTGCTTCTGTAAACCGACATTCTGGGTCTTTCGGCAACGCCTGATAATCTCTTGCGAATCCTGTGCTTGATTCTTATTCTTCTTTCGAGCTTAGTTAAAGACATGTTTTTATTCTATTTAAACAATTATGCACTAGCCGATTTACCAGCTTTTCTACGCAATACTTCGCCAACAAATTTGATACCTTTACCTTTGTAAGGTTCAGGAGCCCTGAGGGACCTGATTTTTGCAGCCACATGACCAATGAGTTGTTTATCGGCGCTTTCCATGGTAATAATGGGATTCGCGCGACGCTCGGTTTTGGTTGCAAGAGAAATCTCTACAGGAAGTTGAAGGTGAATATCATGTGAGAATCCAAGGCTAAGCTCAAGAATTTGTCCTTTAGCTTCAGCTCTGTATCCTACACCTACCAATTCCTGCTCGATCTTATAACCAATTGACACGCCGTGAACCATGTTGTTTATCAGGGATCTGTACAATCCATGCATAGCTTTGTGACGTTTTTGCTCAGTAGGCCGGGATACGAGAACCTGATTAGCTTCGAGCTTGATCGTAATGTCTTTGTCGACTTTCTGTTTCAGCTCACCTTTGGGGCCCTTAACGGTAACGATATTGTCGTCGCTAACGGTTACAGCTACTCCCGCGGGTATTTCTATCGGTAAAATTCCAATCCTTGACATTGATAACTTTCTTTATTAATATACATAACATAAAACCTCACCACCAATACTAAGAGTGCGGGCTTCTTTATCGGTCATTACCCCTTGTGATGTGGAAATGATTGCAATACCGAGTCCGTTAAGAACTCTTGGAAGAGTATCGTTTCCTGTGTATTTACGGAGACCTGGCTTACTAATTCTTCGAATACCTTTAATAGCAGGGGTCTTAGTTTCAGGATGGTATTTAAGAGCTATTTTAATTAAACCCTGGGGACCATCTTGTTCCTCAAACTTATAATTCAGGATGTAGCCTTTATCGAAAAGGATTTTTGTAATATCCTTTTTGATATTTGAAGCAGGAACTTCAACCACTCTGTGCTTTGCCATCACTGCGTTTCTTATCCGGGTAAGATAATCTGCAATTGGATCTGTCATCTGTTTAAAATTTAAATTCTTTCTGTTTCTTACTATAATTAACTACCAGCTGGCTTTCTTAATTCCGGGAATTAATCCTGACGAAGCCATTTCCCTAAACTGTATCCTGCTGATTCCAAACTGCCTGATATATCCTTTAGGCCTACCTGTTATTTTGCAACGATTATGCATCCGGATAGGATTTGAGTTCTTTGGCAGACGACTGAGACCCACGTAGTCACCTTCTGCTTTAAGTTTAGCTCTCTTTTCCGCAAATCTCTCAACAAGTTTTCTGCGTTTTTCTTCGCGAGCGATCATTGATTCTTTAGCCATACGATATGGTATTTTTATTTTTTAAATGGTATTCCAAATTCTTTCAAGAGGGCGAATCCTTCTTCATCGGATTTTGCAGAGGTAACGAATGTTATCTCCAAACCCATAATCTTGTTGATCTTATCGATATCGATCTCAGGGAAAATAATCTGCTCAGTTATTCCGAGGGTGTAATTTCCGCGGCCATCAAATTTGCTGCTGATTCCGTTGAAGTCACGTATCCTGGGAAGCGAGGCGTTAATGAGTCGCTCCATGAATTCATACATCTTGTCTCTGCGAAGGGTAACTTTAACCCCGATAGGCATGCCTTTTCTGAGTTTAAAGTTGGAGATATCTTTGGTAGACATAGTAGAAATTGCTTTCTGACCTGCTATATTTGAAATCTCATCCAATGCTGTTTCAATAAGTTTCTTGTCAGCAATAGCATCACCAACTCCGGAGTTAATGGCTATTTTTAAAATACGGGGAACCTGCATTGTGCTTTTATAGTTGAATTTCTTCATCAAAGCAGGAGCAACTTCTTCCTTGTATTTGGTTTCTAATGTGGGTGTGTAGGCCATTACTTAATCTCCTCTCCTGATTTTTTTGAATACCTTACTAATTTATTGTTCTCATTTAATTTTCTGCCGATGCGGGTAGCTTTACCGGTAGAGGGATCAACCAGGTTAAGATTGGAGATATGTACCGGAGCTTCTTTTTTGATAATTCCGCCCTGTGGACTTTTTGCGTTTGGCTTGGTAGCTTTGGAGACCATATTAACGCCTTCAACAATAGCTCTTTCTTTTGTGTAAAGAACCTCAAGAATGCGTCCCTGCTGACCTTTAGATTCGCCAGAGTTTACGATTACCAAATCACCCTTTTTGATATGAAATTTCCTTTGCATTGGGATAATCTTTATAAATTTACAACACCTCAGGTGCGAGTGAAACAATTTTCATGTATTTGTCACGCAGTTCTCTCGCAACAGGTCCGAAAATACGTGTTCCACGCATCTCATCGACATTGTTAAGAAGTACTACTGCATTGTCGTCAAAGCGAATGTATGATCCATCCGGTCGTCTGATTTCCTTTTTGGTACGAACCACTACGGCTTTACTTACGGTACCTTTTTTTACTTCCCCGGAAGGAGTGGCGCTTTTTATAGCAACAACGATTTTGTCGCCAATAGAGGCATAGCGTCTACCTGTTCCTCCGAGTACACGTATACAAAGAACTTCCTTTGCTCCGCTATTGTCGGCAACTCCCAGTCTGCTTTCTTGTTGTATCATGATTACTTAGCTCTTTCAATAATTTCAACTAGTCTCCAGTTTTTGTTTTTGCTTAATGGTCTGGTTTCCATTATTTTCACAGTGTCGCCAACATTGCACTCGTTCTTCTCGTCGTGAGCCATGAACTTTGATGTTTTGTTTACGAATTTTCCGTAAATAGGGTGTTTAGCTTTTGTGTGCACAGCAATGGTAATAGACTTTTCCATTTTGTTGCTTACAACAACACCAACACGTTCTCTTCTATCTTGTCTTGTGTTCTCCATGTGAGAGTTTTAACTTTTGATATTTTCTTTTGATAATCTGCTAACCAGCTCAGTATTCATCCTGGCTACATTTTTTCTTGAGTCTCTGATTTTGATAGGATTGTCGAGTGGTGAAACTGCATGGTTCAATTTCATGCGTGAAAGCAGTTCCCTTTCAGTTTCAATCCTTTCTTTCAGTTCTTTTGTACTCAGCTCTTTGATCTCAGAATTCTTCATCCGGATATTTTTTTAATCTTTATTTCTGAACATAATCGCGTCTTACCACGAAACGAGTGGTGACGGGTAATTTTTGTGCTGCCAACCTGAGAGCTTCCTTTGCGATTTCGAAGGGAACACCTTCGGCTTCCAGGATAATTCTACCCGGGGTAATTGGACAAACGAATCCTTCTGGTGCACCTTTACCTTTACCCATCCTGACTTCGGCAGGTTTCTTGGTGATAGGCTTATCGGGGAAAACACGGATCCATATCTGACCCTCTCTTTTCATGTGGCGGGTAACAGCCTGACGGGCAGCTTCAATTTGACGACCGGTAAGCCAAACTTCTTCAAGGACTTTAATCCCGAATGAACCGAAAGCAAGCTCATGACCACGCTGAGCGTTTCCTTTCATCTTACCTTTTTGTGCTCTCCTGAACTTGGTTCTTTTAGGTTGTAACATTTCTTTATATAGATTTCAATAATTACCTGCTATTTTTTTTATTCTTGCGGAAACCTGCTTTGGGTTTTACGTTTTTTGCTCCGATATTAGGTGCAAGGTCACGTTTACCGTAGATCTCACCGTTGCAAATCCACACTTTAACACCGATTACGCCAACTTTTGTATGAGCTTCAGCCAAAGCGTAATCGATATCTGCACGAAGTGTATGAAGGGGAATCCTGCCTTCCTTCAGAGTCTCATTACGGGCCATTTCAGCTCCTCCGAGACGACCTGAGATCATTACTTTGATACCTTCCGATCCCATACGCATGGTTGAAGCCATTGCCATTTTAATAGCTCTTCGGTATGAAATTTTGCCTTCAATCTGGCGTGCAATGTTGTTACCAACAATAGTTGCATCAAGTTCCGGTCTCTTTACCTCGTAAATATTAATCTGTACTTCCTTCTTGGTAATTTTCTTCAATTCCTCTTTCAACTTATCCACTTCCTGTCCGCCTTTTCCGATAATAATACCTGGACGTGCAGTATTCACGGTTACAGTGATGAGTTTTAAAGTGCGTTCGATAACGATTTTTGAAATGCTGGCTTTAGCAAGACGAGCGGTCAAATATTCGCGAATCTTGGTATCTTCAATCAGCTTGGAAGAATAATCTCTTCCACCATACCAGTTTGAATCCCAGCCTCTGATTATACCAAGACGATTAGATATCGGATTAACTTTTTGTCCCATTATTATTTAGTTGTTTCAAGTTCGTTATTATTCACGCTGTCAAGAATTATTGTAACGTGGTTTGATCTCTTTCTGATTCTGTGAGCACGTCCCTGAGGAGCTGGGCGCAATCTCTTCAGAGTTTTTCCCTGTTCAACAAAAACTTCTTTCACGAAAATTTTGGTATCCTCAATACGCATTCCCTCGTTTTTTGCCTGCCAGTTGGAAATTGCTGAAAGAAGCAGTTTTTCAACTCTTTTTGCAGCTTCCTTCTCGGTAAATTTGAGTATGTCCAAAGCTTTATTTACTTCCATTCCTCTAATAAGGTCTGTAACCAGCCTCATTTTTCGGGGAGAGGTAGGAACACTGTTAAGACTAGCAAAAGCACTTTTCTTATTGTCTTCTTTAATCTTATTAGCACTTAATCTTTTTCTTGCACCCATTTTACTGTAAGTTTTCTGAATTCTCTGTTATTATTTCTGCTTACCACCGTGACCTCTCAATATTCGGGTTGGTGCGAATTCACCAAGTTTATGACCGACCATGTTCTCAGTCACATAAACAGGGATGAATTTATTACCGTTGTGAACTGCGATCGTCTGGCCCACAAAATCGGGAGAGATAACAGAACGTCTTGACCAGGTCTTGATTACTTGCTTCTTGCCCGATTCAGTCATGTCGAGCACTCTTTTTTCCAATTTAAAATCAATAAAAGGACCTTTTTTCAGTGAACGGCTCATATTCTAAAATTTTATTTTTTTCTTCTTTCGATGATATACTTGTTGGACATATTTTTCTTTGCCCTGGTTTTGTAACCTTTAGCTGGCAGACCTTTTCTGGATCTTGGATGGCCTCCACTGGCTCTACCTTCACCTCCACCCATCGGATGGTCAACCGGGTTCATAACAACACCACGCACCCTTGGACGTCTTCCAAGCCAACGTGAACGACCTGCTTTTCCTGATCTTGTCAGAGCGTGGTCGGAGTTTGAAACTGCACCTACTGTAGCTTTGCAAGTAATAAGCACCATTCGTGTTTCACCAGAAGGAAGTTTGATAATCCCGTATTTCCCGTCTCTTGAAGTAAGCTGTGCGGAGGTACCGGCGCTTCTTGCGAGAACTGCTCCCTGTCCGGGTCTTAATTCAATATTGTGAATGATTGATCCCAGAGGTATTTTTGAGAGCGGCAGAGCATTTCCAATTTCAGGTGCAATTTCTTCACCCGAAAGGATAGTCTGACCCACATTCAAGCCAGCTGGAGCCAGAATGTATCTTTTCTCTCCATCTCCATAAACAACAAGGGCTATCCTGGCTGAACGGTTGGGATCGTACTCAATAGTCTTTACTATAGCAAGAACATTATCTTTATCTCTTTTAAAGTCGATGATCCTGTATTTCTTTTTATGTCCACCACCTACATACCTGATTGTCATTTTTCCGGTATTATTTCTACCTCCGGATTTTTTAATCGGGGCAAGCAGACTTTTTTCAGGGCTTGATGCTGTGATCTCATCAAAACCGGACATTATTCTGAATCTCTGACCTGGTGTAACAGGTTTTAACTTTCTTACTGCCATTTTATTTAAATATTGCTATAGAAATCAATAGTCTCTCCTGCGGCTAAAGTAATAACAGCCCTTTTTGTATTTGGCGACTTACCGCTGATCACACCGCTTTTTGTAAACCGGCTTTTTGCTTTACCGGCATAGCGCATTGTGTTAACAGAAGAAACTTTAACCTTATACATGTCTTCAACTGCCTTTTTAATCTGCAATTTGTTTGCCTTCTTTTCAACAACAAACCCATAGCTGTTAAGCTTTTCAGCCATTGCAGTAAGTTTCTCGGTAACGATTGGCTTTATTAAAATATCCATTGCTTTTTGTACTTAAAATTTCATCTATTTACTTTGTAACACACCAAGTGAACTCTCTACAAACAACACTGTTGTCGCATTCATTATATCGTAAGTGTTTAATTCTGAAAGGGTTACGACCTTGGAATTGTGTAAATTTCGAGAGGACAAATATATATTATTATTTCCTTCTTTTAAAACTAAAAGAGACTTTTTATTATCCAGGTTGAAATTTTTCTGAAGATTCAAAAATTCTTTTGTTTTAGGAGCTTCAAAATCAAAGTCTTCCAGAACCAACAGCTGGTTGTTTTGAGCTTTATAGGAAAGAGCCGAAATACGAGCCAGGGCTTTCACTTTCTTATTCAGCTTAAAACTGTAATCGCGGGGTCTGGGTCCAAAAACTCTACCTCCACTGCGGAAGAGTGGGTTTTTGATGTCACCGAAACGAGCCGAACCGCTTCCCTTTTGTTTTTTGAGTTTCCGGGTACTACCGGTAACTTCTGATCTTTCTTTGGCTTTGTGAGTTCCCTGACGATTGTTGGCCAGGTATTGTTTCACATCCAAATAAATTGCATGGTCGTTTGGCTCGATACCGAAGAGTGAATCTTCGAGTTTTACCTTTTTACCGGTTTCCTTACCGGCAATATTCATGATAGCTAAATCCATTACTTTTCAATAATTAAATATGAACCTATAGAACCTGGAACGGAACCTTTAATAAGAAGAAGATTATTTTCCGGCATAACTTTCATAATCTTCAGGTTTAATACTTTTACGCGATTGCCACCCATACGTCCGGCCATTCTCATTCCCTTGAAAACCCTTGATGGGTAGGATGAAGCACCGAGTGAACCGGGAGCTCTAAGCCTGTTGTGCTGACCGTGTGTTGCGTCGTTAACACCGCTGAAGCCGTGTCTTTTCACAACACCTTGAAAGCCCTTGCCTTTGGATAGGCCAACAATATCCAACCAGATATCGTCTTTGAAATAGTCAACAGTTATAACATCACCAAGTTTCCAGTCTTTTACAAAACCTTTCAACTCAACCACTTTCCTTTTGGGTTCAGTTTCAGCTTTTTTGAAGTGACCCATTAAGGCCTTGGTTGTGTGTTTTTCTTTCTTATCGTCAAAGGCTAGCTGAACAGCAGCATATCCATCATTCGATACGGTTTTCACCTGAGTAATAACACAAGGTCCAGCCTGTATTACAGTGCATGGAACATTTTTTCCGTCTGCGTCGAAGATGGAAGTCATTCCGATCTTCTTACCAATTAATCCTGGCATTTTTCTATGTTTTTATAAAGTAATCAAACTTTTATTTCTACCTCAACACCACTGGGAAGCTCAAGTTTCATGAGAGCATCGATGGTTTTGGGAGTTGAACTGTAAATATCAAGCAATCTTTTAAACGAACACAACTGAAATTGCTCTCTGGATTTTTTGTTTACGAAGGGTGACCTAAGCACAGTATAAATCCTTTTGTGAGTTGGTAATGGAATGGGACCGCTCACAACAGCTCCGGTAGATTTTACAGTTTTCACGATCTTCTCTGCTGATTTGTCCACCAGGTTATGATCGTAAGACTTCAATTTAATTCTAATCTTTTGGCTCATTCTAATAATTGTTATGCAACTGTTTTACCACTAATTTTTTCTAGTATCGATTTGGAGAGTTCAGAGCTCACCTCCTGAAAGTGAGAGAACGTCATTGCTGAAGTTGCTCGCCCTGAGGTAAGCGTCCTCAATGTTGTAACGTATCCGAACTGTTCCGACAAGGGGACTTTAGCTTTAATAACTCTTGCTCCTGCCCTGCTTTCCATACCTTCAACCTGACCACGGCGTTTGTTGAAGTCGCCGATCACGTCGCCCATATATTCCTCGGGAGTAACGACTTCTGCAGCCATAATAGGCTCGAGAAGAACTGGTTTAGCTTTGGAGGCTGCGTGACGGAATGCTTGTTTAGCACAAATTTCGAAGGCTAATGCATCGGAGTCGACAGCATGGTATGAACCGTCGAAAAGGATAACTTTCAAACTTTCCATCGGGTAACCAGCCAAGGGGCCGTTTTTCAGTGATTCCTTGAATCCTTTTTCAATTGCCGGGATATATTCGCGGGGAACATTGCCTCCTTTAACTTCGTTCACGAATTGCAAGCCAACTACACCTGGATCGGCAGGTCCGATTTTAATCTGGATATCTGCAAATTTACCTCTACCACCTGTTTGTTTCTTGAACACTTCACGATGTTCGATAAGCTGGGTGACGGCTTCTTTATAGTTAACCTGGGGTCTACCCTGATTACATTCTACTTTGAACTCGCGTCTCAACCTGTCGATAAGAATCTCGAGGTGAAGCTCGCCCATTCCTCTGATAATTGTTTGACCGCTATCGGGATCTGTATTGATAAGGAAAGTAGGATCTTCTTCAGTAAGTTTACCCAGAGCCATTCCAAGGCGATCCATATCCTGTTGGGTTTTAGGCTCAATAGCAACGGAGATAACCGGTTCAGGGAAGTCCATCGACTCAAGAATGATGGGTGCGTCGATTGAACAAATCGTATCTCCGGTTCTGAGGTCTTTAAATCCAACGGCTCCGCATATATCTCCGGCTTCAATAAACTCTTTTGGAAGTTGTTTATTGGCATGCATCTGGTATAAGCGATTGATTCGTTCTTTTTTCCCGGTACGGGTATTAAGAACATAGGAACCCTCCCTTAAAACTCCTGAATATACGCGAACATAAGTAACGCGACCAACAAAAGGATCGGTAGCAATCTTGAATGCCAACCCTGCCATTGGGGCATCGGGATCCGGTGCTCTGGTTTCTTCTTTTTCCGTATCGGGATTTATACCGGTTACGGCCTCAATGTCGAGCGGGCATGGGAGCATTGCAACAATCCCGTCGAGCAAACGCTGAATCCCCTTGTTTTTGAAGGCTGACCCTGCCAACACCGGAACCATTTCCATCCTGATTGTGGCTCTGCGTGCATAGCCCATGAACTCCTCTACAGAGATTGAATCTCGGTCTTCCAGAAATTTCTCGAGAAGTCTGTCGTCAGAAATACATACTGCTTCAATAAGTTTTTCTCTCCATTCCTCAACCTCTTCGATCATATCTTCAGGGATTTCCTCTAGTTGATAAGTGGTTCCCAATTTGGCATCATCATGCCATATAACTGCTTTTCTTTGGATAAGATCAACAACTCCTCTGAAGTTCTCTTCTGAGCCGATAGGCAATTGAAGAGGAACAGCGTTGGCTCCAAGTTTTTCTCTTATTTCGCTCACTACCCTTAGGAAGTCTGACCCTACACGGTCGAGTTTGTTAATAAAGGCAATCCTTGGAACTTTATATTTATCAGCCTGGCGCCAAACGGTTTCAGACTGTGGCTCAACACCACCCACGCCGCAAAAAACAGCCACGGCCCCGTCGAGTACCCTCAAAGAGCGCTCAACCTCGACCGTAAAGTCTACGTGACCTGGGGTGTCAATTATATTTATCTTATGATCGTCGTTAAGGTATTTCCAATATGTTGTTGTTGCAGCGGAAGTAATTGTTATTCCCCTTTCCTGCTCCTGTACCATCCAATCCATTGTAGCTGCCCCATCGTGCACTTCACCAAGTTTGTGAGTAATACCAGTATAAAACAGAATTCTCTCTGTTAAAGTGGTTTTACCCGCATCGATATGGGCCATTATACCAATATTCCTCGTGTATTTCAGATCCTGTTTCATCTATTCTGCTTCCTGCTTCTTTTCTCGTTTAAAATCTGAAATGTGCAAATGCCTTGTTGGCTTCAGCCATTCTATGTGTGTCTTCCTTTTTCTTGTATGCGCCGCCTTCGTTGTTGTAAGCAGCCATGATTTCAGCAGCAAGTTTTTCGCTCATGGAACGTCCTGTGCGTTTTCTTGCATAGAAAATAAGGTTCTTCATTCCTATCGACACTTTTCGGTCGGAACGGATTTCCATTGGAACCTGAAAAGTAGCACCACCTACCCTGCGGCTTTTTACCTCAACCTGGGGAGTTATGTTTTCGATAGCAAGTTTCCAAATTTCAAGAGCGGGCTTGTCGGCATTTTTCATTTTCTCCTCAACCATTTTTATCGCATCATAAAAAATGGTGTAAGAGATACTCTTCTTACCCTCTATCATAAGATTGTTCACAAACCTTGTTACATCCGGACTTCCGAACTTCGGATCGGGTAACAGGATTCTCTTTTTGGGTTTCGATTTTCTCATTTCTGACTATACTATTAATTATTTTTTCTTAGGCCTTTTTGTACCGTATTTCGAACGTCTCTGTGATCTGCCTTCAACACCGGAAGCATCGAGAGCTCCGCGAATCAGGTGATACCTTACACCGGGAAGATCTTTTACCCTTCCTCCCCTGATAAGAACAATAGAGTGTTCCTGAAGATTGTGACCTTCACCCGGAATATAAGCGTTTACTTCCTTCTGGTTAGTCAACCTTACCCTGGCTACTTTACGCATTGCTGAATTCGGCTTCTTAGGAGTTGTGGTGTATACTCTTACACACACACCTCTACGCTGTGGACATGAATCCAGAGCCGGAGCTTTACTTTTCTCAACAATCTTTTTCCTTCCTTTTCTTACTAATTGCTGAATTGTTGGCATATAAACTTATTGTAATTGTTTGAATATTTTTCCCAAATCGGGTTGCAAAGGTATTCTTTTTTTTAAAAAAACAATAACTATTGTGCAAAATTTTAAGGAATTTATAGCTTAATGTTGTTTTTAAAATGATTTAGTTCAACCACTTTCTGAAACCTTTCTTTTCGGGTTCGAAAAAACCAGTCGGTAAACAAAAACATTCCGCTAAAAATGTATCCGGAGTTAAGCTTTTTTTTAAAAAATCCCCCGAAAAAAAATTCCGAATATTGGATCGCAAAGATTAATAATAAAGCGGATATAACCTAAACTGTGATTTTGAATTGATTTCGATTGAGGGAAAAGGCTGTTTAATCAGAAACATCGAATTTAGCAGCTTCTTCAGATTCTTGTTGCGGGCTGGTATTTTGCTGAAATAACCCCCCGGTATAATACTTAAAATTCAATTCGCCCATTTTAGACGGGTCTGGAATGGTTATCAATTTATAGAAATTATTGGAATTTCTGTCATCTGCTCAGTTTAATTCTTAATATTTCTAAAATCCGGTTTTATTATTGCTTTATATTATAAAAATACCGAAATTTATATTCGCCGGTTTTATACAATTTTCCTACAAAAAGAATCTCAATTCCCGGTTTTAGAAAGTTAACCATTATTTAAGAGATATCAAAAATGACAAAAGCTTTAAACACTTCAGCATTCTTATATTTCTTTATAAGAATAGCACCTGCCATTCTGTTTTTTCTTCCATTGGTTTCCATTCAGTCCCAGGACAACTGGCCTAAACTCTCTCTTGCTTATTACGACTGCAATTCAACTGAAGCGTCCTATACTGATATAAGTCAGCAAAACGCATTTAATTCGGCCTCAAAGCATATCTACCGAAATGTTATTAATAATATCACCGACAATGAAATTTTTTTCATTTCATACGGGTTTTCTGATACTACCGAGAATGATATTGCTTCGTCAGGAAGTTCATTTTTCTTACCCGATACAGGAAGATTCATCTATGCAAAATACGATTTCGTAATTGCCAGTTCAATTTCCGGATCCCCGGGAAGTTACACGCTAACTGTTTCACTTCTTGAAGGAAATGCCTATACTCAAATAGCAGTTGGAACAGCCCAGTTTGCCTCTGCAAGCATTGAGAATATTAGCGAGGCTTGTCACAATGCAGTACAGCAAATACTGCCGCTTACACAGAAAATGAGAGCTTTTATAACCGCAATGAAGGAAGATAATCAGCAACTAGTTATTAATCCAAAAATTGATGTAACCCCAGCAATAGAAAATATTGAAAAGAATGGATCTACTGAAGTTGCGATTCATGTAAGTGACTGCGACGGATTACCATTAGTTAACAGGGAACTGGCAATTGAAACATCACGTGGATCAATTGACCTGACAAAAGTTAATACCGATGAGAATGGTGACGCAAGAATTCAGTTTGATGCCGGAGGTGATGAAGGAGTTGCGATCCTTAACGCAACAATTCTGAATGCCATCAATGTTTTCCGCGATACAATAACATACAATGGTTCAAATTCCATTTTAATTGGAGATTTTGAAGACCGCAACTTGTGGAAACTGACCTATGATTTGTCAATTAGTTCCACCAGCTACAGAGATCATTTGAGAGAATACTCCGATGGAACTAATTGGATACAGGAAAACAAATTCTGGACTCAACGGGCTTACGGAAGTTTTATTGGAACTGCTGTGGATGAAAAAAACACCGAATTTGAATTCTTTGATTCAACAATGACATTATCCGGAGTAATTATGGTACATAAATTTGGAAAAGAGACATTTACTGATCATACAGGAAATGCTTGCCCAAAGCTTAAATGGTCGATGAGCGGTACTTCAGAAACATGGAAAGCAATGAGAAACAGAGATGGTGGTGGAGATGCTTCTCTTAGCTATGATCCCTCCGGTGTTGAACTTTTTTCTTTTTCAATTCCTTTCAAAAACGCTATAAAATTTTCATATAAATGGAGTATTCTGGGAAGATGGGAAAACGCTGATTGCCGATCAATACTGGTTCATGAGGGTGTACCTCAAAAACTAACATATGCTATGGCAGGAGGAGTTTCTTTTTATGGATTCAGCCCGGTTCCAGGGCTCTCTATTTCCCCTTTTTACTCAGGAGGAGATGTTTCAGGATATTTCATTACAATAAGCAGTAACACTAGCGGTATCGAAGGAGATGGAACGGTATATTATACTTTTACTTCATGTACTGCCACCTTAAGAAAATTATCAAAAACTACTTCTGTCCGGAATACTGCTGAAATGGCACCAAATTTATTACTTGAGCAAAACTACCCTAACCCTTTTAAGACAACCACCAGAATAAAATATTCAATTCCAGCTTATACCGGGACTTCTGCCTTACCGGGAGAGCGTATTGATGCGGATTTGTTAAGCTTGAAAATTTATAACCTTATCGGTCAGGAAGTAGCTATCCTTGTAAACGATCGCCAACCCGCCGGTAATTACGAAATTGAATTCGATGGCTCGGCACTTGCTTCAGGAGTTTATTATTGCAAGTTGAAGTTGGGGGAACATAGCCAGGCGAGAAAGTTGGTGGTTGTAAAGTAGTATTGCGTTCTTACGACGAGCATAAATCAACCTGATATTTTCAGGGATTTACCTTCTATGAACTTCTTGACACAAAATATATCTAAAAAACTATAAATCAACAAACTGACTTTTTTTTTGAATCCAACATTTTCCATGCAATATTCTTTAGCAACTACATTAAATGGGGTATTGAGTATTTTAACTAAAAATTTTGCCCGATCAGGATGAGGACTGGAAGACCTGATTGCTGAAGGGTTATACTTCACAGATAAATTTATTTCAACCTCTTTATGTATAAGAGCACTCATAATTGAATCAAAAATTTCAATACCTGATTTACTGTTAACAAAAACAAGAGAGGTTCCTTTGTTGTCATCTATTTCAGGACAAATAAATTGGACTCCCCAAAAGTCGGCCAAAGTAATATCACTTTGTCTGTGCAATGTTTTAAAATCACAATGATAACAAGACGGTCTTAGGCATATGTCGCTTAGAAACACATTCATATACAAATCTTTAAGTAACGTCTGCTGATATTTGGTGTGATTCTCGAAAATAAATCGTACAGAAAATCTTCTCCACCCCTCATCTTTCACTCTGAAATCGACTTTTTGGGTACGCGACTTGCTCCTTTTTTCCTGATACTCAATATATTTTTTCCAAACGAGTGGAGAAGGTACTCCATGGCATATAAAATCTACACAAGTTAGCGAATCATATGGTTTTCCGAGAAACGATTTAAGTCCAGCAATTTGGCAGGGTGTACCGGAAAAAAGAACATTCCTTCCACTCAACAAAAACTTCTTTGCTTGTTTAAATGTATTGCCAATTTTACTTTGGACATATTTGGAACGCTGAAATCTTTTTAAGTCAGCGATGTTTTCAACATAAGTATGCACAACTTCAAAGTTAGCATTATAGCCAGCTCCAAATACAACCCCTTTTTGGGAAAGCATATACGCAGCTAGTTCATAAAAAACACCTCCGGAAGAACTTTCTGAACGAATTTCTTCATCAGTATTTTTGCAGGCATATGCAATTGGATGATTATCAACTTTCTCGTTTTTGAAAATGTGACAAACATCAATACATTTTCCACACTCGATGCAACTCTCATTTACTGCCGGATACCAAAAACCTTCATTGTCGGATATCATTTCTATGCAATCAATCGGACATACTGAAGCGCAAGCAAAGCACCCAGTACATTTACTTCTATTGGTATTATTGATTTTTCGCGTTATCATACCTTTTGCTCTTGAGCTCGGGTTATTTGCAGAAACGCTAACTAATAGATTATATGCATTACCCGTTTTTTCCGATATCTACGATTCTTCAGGCCTGCCTTCAATGCTGATTTCACATCCATTGAAGTAAAGGTATAAAATTAACCAACTGGTTTATAAGTTTTTATTGGAATTTATAAAGACAGCAGAAAAATAATAATTGCCTCATCGGTTTTCAGGTGGTTCCAATCCAACCGCGAAACTATCCAGGTCTTCATCATCGATAGATACATCTCTAAGGTACTTGAGAAAATATAAGTTTACAATAATTCCAACTGCACAAAAGCATAACATTACTAATAACGCAATTGCTATATCAAATTGAGCATTTAAAAGATTTATTATTATTCCAATGGCTATAGGAATGCTCACAAATCCCAAAAAAAATGGTGAGGTTTGAAAACGATCTATTCCTGAACTGGAAATTTTTGTTATCATCAGTTTTAAATTAGCGGCAATTCTTTTGTTCCTATTTGGAAATTCAATTCCATTACGTCACCTATTTCTAAAAAAACCATTCCCATATTAAAAGTATAGTTTTTTATTTGATTTCAAAGCCATATCCCCCGAAAAAAATCCAAATGGAAAATAGCACGTACTTTTCTGATAGGCCGGTTTTGTGTTTATCCTCTTATAAACCCTTTTCACTTTCCCTGATTAAACTATATCTTTCGCACAGCCTTTGGCAATCTCTAAAAAGTCACAAGTTAAAAAACACTTAATCTGTATCCAGCGAAATTTCTCCTCCCCTGAAAACACTTTTTCTGAAGTTTTTTCCCCATCTTGGTAGAATTATAAAAATTGTTACATTTGCAATTGCCCTAAAGAAAAACCTCATTATAAACTGAAATTTAAGCAAAGATGTCCTATATAATTTAACCTTTATTCTACCAAATGAAAACGTACCTTACTAACCAGATTAAGAACATTGTTCTCCTTGGGAATTCCGGATCAGGAAAGACTACCCTGGCCGAAAGCATGCTTTTTGAGGGAGGTGTTATCGAACGCCGGGGAGACATTTCAAGCAAAAATACCGTGTCAGATCACAATCTGATTGAGCATGAAAACCAGACCTCTGTTTTTTCAACGGTTTTGTATGCTGAGTGTAATGATAAGAAGATAAATTTTATTGACGTTCCCGGCTCCGACGACTTTGTGGGTGGCACAATTGCCGGGCTTCACATTGCCGACACTGCCGTTATGCTTATCAATGCCCAGAATGGCATTGAAGTAGGTACTGAAATTCATAACCGATGGGTGGAGAAATTCAAGAAACCACTGGTTATCGTCATCAATCATCTGGACCATGACAAGGCCAATTACGATAAGGCTCTTGAAATGCTAAATGAAAGGTTCAAAGGCAAAACCGCCATTGTTCAATATCCTGTAAACGCTGGTCCGGGGTTTGACTCGATTGTGGACCTCATTAAAATGAAACTTTACAAGTACCCTTCCGATGGAGGCAAACCCCAGATTCTTGACATTCCGGAATCCGAAACCGAAAAGGCAACAGAATTAAAGGGTATACTGATTGAGAAAGCGGCTGAAAACGACGAGAGCCTTATGGAACTCTTCTTTGAGAAGGAAACCCTCACCGAAGATGAAATGAGAAAAGGTATTCATCTGGGTTTGGTAAGACGAGGGCTTTATCCGATATTCTGTGCTGCAGGCAAGAAGAACATCGGTTCAGGCAGGCTAATGGAATTCCTTACAAATGTTGCCCCATCGCCCGACCAGGTAGCTGCTCCGTTAGACCGATCGGGTAAGGAAATCAAATGCGACCCAAAAGGTCCTGCTGCAATATTCATTTTCAAAACTACTATCGAATCGCATATTGGCGAGGTAAACTATTTTAAGGTTATGTCGGGGGAGATCACCGAAGGGATGGATCTTGTGAATTCCCGCACATCAAATAAGGAAAGAATCACCCAGATTTTCGCCTCGGCAGGCAAGAACAGAGCCAAACTGGCAAAAATGGTTGCAGGGGATATTGGTTCAACCGTTAAGCTTAAGGCTACCAAAAACAATGATACTCTTGCAGCAAACAGTGATATCCGCTTTGTTAACACCCCCTACCCCGAACCAAAATACCGCACCGCAATAAAAGCTGTAAGTGAAAGCGACGACGAGAAGCTGGGTGAAGCCCTTAACCGTATTCATGAGGAAGATCCCACTATGCTTATTGAGTACTCCAAAGAACTTAAGCAGATCATACTTTCGGGTCAGGGTGAATACCATTTGAATATAGTTAAGTGGCACCTTGATAACATTTACAAAATCGATACCCAATACTTAGCCCCAAAAATCCCTTACCGCGAAACCATTACCAAATCGGCGCAGGCCGATTATCGGCACAAGAAGCAGTCGGGCGGTTCCGGACAATTTGGCGAGGTACACATGCTAATTGAGCCTTTTATCGAGGGAGCAAAGGAACCCGAGACCTTCAAGGCCAACGGTAAAGAGATGAAGTTATCGTTGCGCGGCAAGGAAGAACACGAACTTCCATGGGGCGGCAAACTTGTTTACTATAACTGTATTGTTGGTGGATCAATCGACGCCAGATTTATGCCCGCCATTCTCAAGGGGATTATGGAGAAACTGGAAACTGGTCCTCTTACAGGCTCCTATGCCAGAGATATCCGTGTGTTTGTATATGATGGTAAGATGCATCCGGTCGATTCAAACGAAATATCCTTCCGTCTTGCAGGTAGAAACGCATTCAGTCAGGCGTTTAAAGCAGCAGGGCCAAAAATCCTCGAGCCCATTTACCTTGTCGAGGTATTGGTTCCGGGCGACAGGATGGGAGATGTAATGAGCGACCTGCAGGGCCGAAGAGCCATCGTGCAAGGCATGAGCAGTGAGGGAGGCTTTGAGAAAATCATTGCGAAAGTTCCCCTTGCGGAGATGAACAAATATTCAACTGCACTCAGTTCTATAACCAGCGGAAGGGCTATGTATTCAATGAAATATCTTGAGTATGCTCAGGTCCCGGGTGATGTTCAGGAAACTTTGCTCAAGGCTTATGATGAGGGAGCTGATGATGAGTAGGATCTAAAGTGAGTGCGCTGCGCTTAGGGAGTATAGTGAGAGCGCAGCGCTCTCACTAAGCGAAGCGTTCTCACTATTCCTTAGACCTAAACAAATAAACCACCCCTCTGTATTGTCCCTTGTGGTAATGCTCCTTATCCCATCCTGTGGCGTCGATCACATAATAATACAAACCGGGGGATGCCCCTCGGTCGGAATCCATAACATTCCCGTTCCAACCTTCCCAGGTATACATATCTGAAACTTCGGCTTTGTAAACCATTTTTCCCGTACGATCGAAAATGCGGATACTGAATTCCTTAATGGATTTGAAGTTAACTCTGAAATAGTCGTTTAACCCATCCTTATCGGGGGAGAAGACATTTGGTATTTCAAGCAAACTTGGTATAACCGTAATGGGTTCTTCGAGCTTAAAAGTGTCAACACATCCAGCCTCTGAGGTAGCTACAATTGCCGGATAATAATCGTTCGGGATTTTATAAACGTACTCGGGCTCATAAGCCAAATCACTGGTAAGCTCGTTGGCAAAAAGATCTGATTTGACACTATCAGAAAAAATCCACTCATAACTGAATCCATTCTTCGATTCGTTTTTGAACCTGACTTTCAAGAGTGCGTCCCCTTCAGCAGGAGGCATTGACTCGGTAAAATCACCCGCATACGTGTTGTCATTGGAATTGTACTCATATTCAAACAACTCAAAACTAAAATCAGGCTTAACCTGAATCGATTCGTAGAAGACAGAGTCAATATCCGTCATTCCAAAACTGTCGCGGGCAGTGAGGATATACCAGGTATCAAGATAAGGCGGACTATATGTAGTATTCGGATCGAGGATCCTGTCTTTATTGGGAATGGAAAGCTCAGCGTTATCGGATGTCCACAAGAAGGTAAATCCGTTCCGAAGCCGAACCGGGCTTTTGCTTATAGGGTCATAATAGAAGAATGTGTCTATGGAAACGGTACCGCTCAAGGTAAGGTAATCGCAGGTATAGGCGCTTTTCATTAGATTTCCCTCTGTGTCCTTTACAATGGATGTATGAAGTTTGTCGATATGCAGCCAGGCCGTGAAAGTGGTATCGGTATCGGTGCCATTCCAAACGTGCACGCGGTAACCTCCCCCGGGAAGATTATCGAGATGTGACTCGGACACAGCAGTCTGGCTAAGCATTGGCACATCGAACCCCCCGGTTAGTGTGTTGTATTGAAACCAGTCGAAATTATTTATTTCGGGAGAATTAAAGGATGCAACAAGGCTTCCCTGCAAAGTGATATTGGGCGGCGAGAAAAAAATGAAAACAGGGGAATCAACTGTGTCTACAGGATATTGAGTAGTTCTAACAGCATTTGCTGCAGGAGAAAAGATCTGAGCGCTCAAATTCATTGCTGTGAAGGCAGGAATAAGAATCAGGCAGATTCTGAAAATCGTATGTGTAAATGCTTTGTTCAAAAAAAGGATTTGAATAATGATAACTCAGCGGAGGGCTGTTTTATTTTACGCAAATATCTGAATTTTCCTTTGAACTGCAAGTTTTAATGAAAAATGAGGGCAAGCTATACCTCAACAAGCTTTTACTTTAGAAATGAGGTATCAACTTCAATTAGCTTTCCTAACTTGTTATCGCTGTTTAGCTGCTTATACTTTGTATTGAGAAATACTCCTTAAGCTGCCATAAGCTTTCTTTAGTATTGGCATTATCAATTTCCTTAATAAATTTACCGTTGTCGATGATAATAATTCTGGAGCAGAGTTCGGTGATATGGGAGATATCGTGACTTGAAAGAATAATTACAGGACATTTCCAACAATAATTCTGTTATTGAAATGTTTTCGGTAGGAATTCCGAAGGTTCGGCCCCATTAACAGCCATAATCATGCAATTGGGTTTTGGGTAATTTAAAAACAAATAGCGACATGATGCCAGAACGATTTCGCCATTTAAATTTTGAATCAGTAATAGCTAAAACAGTTTCATCTATTGGGAGAACCCAATAGATGAAACTGTTAAACCACAAGCTTTACTCTTTCATCTTAAATACAAGATAAAATGGGTAAGACAATGATATAAGGGAACAGATAACTGATATGATAATGTCTTTTGATAGCATAACGCTTGAATAGTTGCCGCTATTATTAAGCTCAAGCATGACATTAGCACCAAGGAATGCAAACACTCCAACAACAAAGAGTACTAATAGAAGAAGCAATCTGGATTTCTTACTTAGTTTCATGATTTTTTAATTAAACCCATTTATAACTGAACTTACAGCAGATTCTCCTCCAACAATTGCCAATGCAGTCCATCCAATTGGGCCACAAGCTCCTGCTACAACAACACCAAGCATACCAACACCTCCAGAAACACCATCACCAACTAATGCACTCTTAATGGACCACTTATTTGTAGACTTTTTATTGCTAGTTAAATAAGCAAAACCTTCACCACCGCCTCCCATATCTGTTGGCAACCAATAATAAGCAGAATTTTTCCAGATAGAAAAAGAAACCAATATTGTAGACTTTTCCTCATCTGGCAATGCTAACATTTGATCTCCTTTTTCAACTTTTTCTAATTCATTAATAAATGTTTCGCATGAAACAACGTTTTCACAAAGCTTTATTCCTTGCTCAAATATTGCGAATCCCTCCGGGCTTAATTTCTCCCTCAAAATTTCAATATTTTTATCAGTGTTGCACTGCTCATCAATAAATTCAACAGTATAATCGGACTTTTTACTTGACACAACAATATCTGAAGAATTAAATCTCATAATTACTTCTTCATTAAAATTTGGCGCATCCCAATTAATTCCAGATAGCAATTCAGAAGCAATTTCATTATGTAATTTACCAATCCTCAGAATATCCTCGTTACTTACCAATTCAGTATTATTTATTTCCTCTAATGCAGGATCACTCTTTTTAGAACAATTTGTAAAAAGAACTAATTGAATTAATAAAAATACGAAAATTCCGGTTTTATAAAAAAGTTTAGTATTCATTTTTGTTAAATTTTTGGAGACTATGTCTCAGTTAAACAATTTTGATAAGCAAACATTCCATTTTCTTATGTTAGTATTGCTTATAATGCTTACTCTTTCGATTTTCAGCTTCCTTCTTCGGTTACTCTATTATTTAGTGTCGATTTTCACTCTCAGATCCTCGACTTTGGGCGGTAACCCCTGTATTACCCTTTTGCGTTCTACTTTACCACTTAATGTCACATCAAACTAAATCTAGTACTCCAAAATCAAATATTTTACTATTTTATTTTAAAGACTTCTTATTAAATTGATTATCTATTAGTTGCAATTTCGTTAAGATCCCGAACTTCTTTATACTAACCGAACCAATGACAATCTCCTCTATTCTTTTTTTATGTTTGGTAACTTATGGATTCGTTCAATTGCAAGCGACATTTACTGCACTTAAGATTTATACTAATTTAACAAGAAATAAAAGTTAGGCTGGCTATTTGGAGGGATAATTATTTAAATAATGAATCATATAGGCTTATCCTGTTTTTAGAGTAAAAGCTATTTATATTTTTAAATAATAGAGTTGAAATCAATAAATAAAATGGAATAAGGAAAAAGAACCATTTTGAATAAAAAATAGGGAATAATCCAAGAACAATTAAGATGGTTGTTATTGAAGATAAAAAGGATGTATTGAATTTAAAGCCAAAATCATTTCCAATATAAAGAGGGAAATAAACAGACCAATAAAAACTTAAGGTTATTAAAAGGGGCAGAGTAGTCAAATATGAAATAAGGCCATGTAATGCAATGGTTTTATTACAAAGTAAAAATATGCCGGTTATGAGTATATCCCCAAGCAAAGGGTACTTCAATAATGAAATATGAAACCAAAATAATTTCAGGCCACTTCCTGTCGCTTTATCGCACACAATCCAGAAATTCCGGTAATAACCCCAGGTATTATTGAATGCATAGGTGAATAGTATTACTGGTGAGGAAAACAAATAAACAATAAATAATAAATTGTAACTACCCTTCTTATAAAATGAAAATGTCATCAAGGCTAATAAGAACGACTTAAACAATAATCCAAGCAAAAGTGAATTCCTTACCAATCGCTGATTAAAAATTAAATTCAATAGCTGACTGGCCATCGAAGAAGCGGCATTTTCCTTTATTATCCGAGATGTAAGCCTTTCCTCATATAAACAACCAAAAGCAAATATCAACAACAGGTAAAAGATATCCGTAATTTTTACTGTCAGGGTAAAGAATGGATAATATAAATTTCCAACAATAATCATTAAGACAAACACGAATACCAGAACAACATTCAAAAAACTATTTGTGAATTTTTGAGATAGTCCTACCTGAAACAAACGCCTGACGATTATGCCTGCAATAATGATAAGAATTAATTTTATTCCTTCATTAGTGCTTAATACGGTAGAATTCAACAATAAGGCGGTGAAAAACAAAGTGTTTAAAAAGTAAAAGGATGTGAAATCATCCGATAAATTCACAGAATATCGATAAATCCCTGACCTTGGATGATGATTCAATACAAGCTTATACAATTTTGTATAAAACGGAAAGAATTTTCTAAGCAGAGTAAAAACAAAAATGAGCAGGAATAAATAATACAGAATTTGTTCTCTGTGCGGAATAATTGACTCAGTTTCAAAAATCTTTATCAAGAAATAGCTATTTAACAGCGATCCCAAAAACAGGAAAAGCAAAAACAATAAACCGGATTTGTTCTTCTTCCAATTAACGAGGTTCGCAAATTTCAATCGAAATATGTAAAATGCTAAATCCATTTTATTGTCTGGTTTTTACTTTCAACATTCAATGTTTTAAATAAGGCCTCATCAATCTTATCTTTTCTGCTATTGGTAAAGGTTTCCAAAGAACCATCAAAAACTATTTTCTTATTGTCGATTACCAGAATAACAGGGTTGATCTTCTCGATGTAATCGAGATTATGTGAAGAGAAAATAATGGTACGATTTTCATCTTTGTAGGAATTTATCAGATCAACCACAATATTTGCCGATATCGGGTCAAGGTTCGAAAAAGGTTCATCCAGTATTAATAATTCAGGAATATGAATGAAGGACGCGCATATCGCAACCTTTTTGCGCATTCCGCTTGAAAATACCGATAAACTTTTTTTATTCAGATCAACATCTTCTTCGAACAGGTAAGCACATATTTCCTTAATCCGTTTTTCCAGGGTTTTGGAATCCACTTTATATAGCTTTCCGACAAATCTTAAATATTGTATAAACGACAATTCATCAATCAAATCTAAATATTCACTTAAAAAACCAATGCCCTGCCTTATAGATTGAGGCAAATTCCTATAATGAACCCCTTCAAAGTAAATCTTACCTGAATCCGTCGGAAAAAATTGCAATATCAGATTTAGCAGGGTTGTTTTCCCTGCACCGTTTACCCCCAGAAGACAATAGGTATTTCCTGGTGAAAACTCAAAAGAAAAATTCTCAAACACAAGTTTGTTCCCGTATGACTTACTGATATTTTCAAATCGCAGTTTCATTAAGCTATGTTTTAGATCATTTCGAGAAATTAAGGTGACTAATTCAATCTACTTCAAATTTACAATGGGAAAATTTTTTTATCGATTTAAATTAGAGCCCCATAACAAGGTGGGCCAGCAATCAGAGTTCACAATTCCCTCAAATCTATAAAACAGAATTCCGGTACCGGTGAAGCAGATAATGAAATAACATATTCAATAAGAGGTATTTATGAAATACAAATCTTGCTAACCTCGATCTTTTTTAGTTAAAGGTAAAAAATAATCAGCATCTAAAATAAATTCTTAAGAAAGAATAACATCCAGGTTTATCCTTAATCACTGTAATCAGAAAATCTAGTACTTAAAAAACAAAAAAATAAAATATTCTTAAAATTTCATCTTACTGATTTACATGTAATTACAAGTAACATATGACTTCATTTTCAAAATTCAACTAATCCCAACTAAAAAAAAATGTAACTCAATGGCAGATATTTGATTTGAAAACACATTAAGGGAAAGGAGATAATAATCTCTCTCAAGTAACATTAATTGAATAATAAAACTATGTTGAAGGAGGCGTTAGCAATTTTCAGTTGAAAAGTTTTTCAGAAAAATCTCTGTTTTAAGTTTATCTAATAGTATTTTGGCATCCTCAAAAAAGTGAAAGTGAAAGACCTTCTTAAAGAACTAAATAACGAACAGCGAGAAGCTGTCGTAAACTTCAAAGGACCTGCGCTAATCATTGCCGGCGCGGGTTCCGGAAAGACCCGTGTGCTGACTTACCGCATTGCCCATATGCTTTCGGAAGGTGTTCACCCGGCATCGGTGTTGGCCCTTACCTTCACAAATAAGGCTGCTGCTGAAATGAAGAGCAGAATAGGTTCTCTGGTTGGGCCTGAGGCAGCACGAAAACTCTGGATGGGTACCTTCCATTCCATCTTCGCCCGGATTCTCCGACTGGAAGCCCCTGCCCTGTCCTACCCTTCCGACTATACCATCTACGATACCACCGACTCCAAAAACCTTCTCAAGACCATAATGAAGGAGATGAACCTCGACGAGAAGATCTACAAGCCTTCGGAAGTCCTCGGCCGCATCAGCAGCGCCAAAAACAATCTCGTTACCCCTGAAGCCTATGCTGCCAGCACCGAAATTGCCACGCGCGACAGCAACAACCGCCGGCCCATGATGGCCGTCATCTACAGCCGGTATGCCTCTCGATGCAAAAAAGCCGGCGCGATGGATTTCGATGATCTCTTGCTCAACACCAATATCTTGTTTCGCGACCATCCTGCTATTCTTGAAAAATACCAGGCAGCGTTTAAATACATTCTGGTAGATGAGTACCAGGATACCAATTACAGTCAGTACCTCATTATCAGAAAACTGGCCCAAAATCACAGCAACGTGTGCGTTGTGGGCGACGATGCGCAGAGTATTTATTCTTTCAGGGGAGCAAGAATCGAAAACATCCTGAACTTCAAACGCGACTACCCTGAAGTCAGCCTCCATAAACTCGAGCGCAATTACAGATCTACCCAGAATATTGTGAATGCGGCAAACAGCATCATCGCCAACAACAAAGAACAGATCCAGAAAAAAGTCTTTTCCGAAAAACAGGAAGGCGAAAAGATCAGGGTCATCGAAGCACGCGCAGATAACGAGGAAGGGTTTTTAATTGCCAACCTGATCAAGGACCTGCTTTTCGCAAGGCAATACCAATACAAGGATTTCGCCATTCTTTACAGAACCAACGCGCAGTCGAGGATTTTCGAAGAATCCCTGCGGAAGCTGAACATCCCCTACAAAATTTACGGGGGAGTTTCGTTTTTTCAGCGAAAGGAGATCAAAGACATTCTTGCTTATTTCAAGCTGGTGGTAAATCCCGCTGACGAGGAGGCATTTAAAAGGGTAATCAATTATCCTCTCCGGGGGATTGGCAAAACCAGCATACAAAAAATAGAGGAGCTTGCCGCAGCATCGAATACCACCATGTGGAACGTTATTGAGAATCCCGCGTCGATGCAAGCCTTCTTCAACAATGGCGTAATTGCAAAAACCACCGCTTTCGCATCACTTATAAAAGATTTTCGGGGGAAACTGGAGGAAATGGAAGCTTTCGATCTGGCTTACAGCATGGTAACAAGTCTCGGAATCCTTAAGGAACTCCGCGAAGACAAAACTCCCGAGGGCATAAGTCGTTACGACAATGTGGAAGCCCTTCTGAACGGAATCCGCGAGTTCACCGAAACCCGTGAGGAGGGTGATGGTCCCGGACTTCCCAATTACCTTCAAACCGTTACCCTGCTCACCGATGCCGATACTGAGAAAGCCGAGGACCACAACAAGGTAACCCTTATGACAATACATGCCGCAAAAGGATTGGAATTCAAGCATGTGTGCATTGTTGGCGTAGAGGAGGAATTATTTCCTTCGCACATGAGTGTCACAAATCCCAAAGATCTTGAGGAGGAACGCCGTTTGTTTTATGTGGCTCTCACCCGCGCCGAAGACAGCATAAGTCTGAGTTTTGCTAATTCGCGCTATAAATGGGGACTGCTTGGTAACTGCAATCCCAGCCGGTTCATTTCAGAGATTTCCGAGGAGTATCTCGAATTCCCCATGTCAGCTGCGCCTTCCCCTCCCCCGAAATCCACACGGTACATAAACGATAACACCAAGCCTTCTGCCACCCTGGAACCAAAACCGGCAAACACCGGTTACCTGCGGGAAAGGAAGTTACTTAGAGTTAACAACAATGCCAATGCAAATACAAGCCCGTCTGCAGACTTGTCGGATATTCACATTGGCACAAATGTGGAGCATTCACGGTTTGGAGTTGGCGAGGTAACTGCCCTGGAGGGAGACAAAGCCACCGTTGATTTTACAAACCACGGGAAAAAACAGCTGCTTCTTAAATTTGCAAAATTAAAAATTGTGAACTAAACTAAATTCCCTAGCTTTGCATAAAATTTATAAAATGGATTACGATTACAATACCAGTCGCAAAATGATGGATCTTCCCGAGTATGGCCGCAACGTCCAGAAGATGGTTGATCACATCAAGACTATTGAAGACAGGGAAGAACGAAACAAAGCAGCCCGCACAATTATAAGCATAATGGGGAATCTGAATCCCCACCTCAGGGATATCGCCGATTTCAAGCATAAGTTATGGGACCATCTTGCCATTATTTCGAATTTCGAGCTGGACATCGACTCCCCCTACGAAACCATCGAACGCATCAAGCTTCTTGAGAAACCAAATCCCCTTACTTACAACCAGGGAGGTATCCGTTACAAGCATTATGGCAAGTACATGGAACAGATGATCAAAAAAGCGGTTGAAATGGAAGAAGGCGAAGAAAAGGAAGTCCTGATTTCCATGCTGGCCAACCACATGAAGAAGTCTTATCTAACCTGGAATCGTGAAGTAGTGAACGATGAGCATATCTTCCTGGATTTGAAAGAACTTTCCGGAGGAAAAATCGACGTTAAAGTTGAAGCCCTGAAATTATCTGAAACGCGCGATATTCTTAACAAAAACCGCAAGCCTAAAAAACCGGTTAAACCGATTAAAAAGAAAATGTAAATAATGAGCAGCTTCCGTATTGAAGGGGGTCACACATTAAGCGGAATGATTACTCCGCAGGGGGCAAAAAACGAAGCCCTGCAGATTCTTTGTGCCACTCTTCTCACGCCTGAGCCGGTTACAGTTTCAAATATCCCCAACATCCGTGACGTTAGAAAGCTTATCGAGCTGCTCAACGACATGGGCGTGAGGGTTGAAAAGCACTCCCCAAACAAATACACCTTTACCGCCGCGGAAATCAATCTGGATTACCTTCAGACCAACGATTTTTACGACAAGAGTACAGCCCTCCGGGGATCCGTTATGACCGTTGGCCCTTTGCTGGGGCGCTATGGCAAAGCTTTTATTCCTAAGCCCGGGGGAGATAAAATCGGAAGGCGACGCCTCGACACCCATTTTATCGGCTTCCAGAATTTGGGTGCCAGATTCAATTTCGACTCTAAAAATTATTTCTATACAGTTGAGGCATCGGAGCTCAAGGGTTGCTTTATGCTTCTTGATGAGGCATCTGTTACCGGTACAGCAAACATCATCATGGCTGCTGTTCTGGCCAAGGGAACCACAACAATCTATAATGCTGCCTGCGAGCCCTACATTCAGCAGCTCTGCCTGATGCTAAACCGGATGGGTGCGAAAATCAGCGGTATCAGTTCCAACCTTTTGACAATAGACGGTGTAGCTTCCCTCAGGGGAACCGAGCATGCTATCCTTCCCGATATGATCGAGATCGGCAGTTTTATCGGAATGGCAGCCATGACACACTCTGAACTCACCATCAAAGACGTACGCTATGATATGCTGGGAATCATACCCGACGCATTTAAGCGGATGGGGATTCAGATGGAACTCAGAAACGACGATATTTACATTCCGGCACAGGAACATTACGAAATCGACACCTTTATCGACGGCGCAATCCTTACCATTGCCGATGCTCCCTGGCCCGGACTTACCCCCGACTTGCTGAGCGTGATCCTTGTAATCGCCACTCAGGCAAAAGGAAGCATCCTTATTCACCAGAAGATGTTCGAGAGCCGACTGTTCTTTGTGGATAAAATTATCGACATGGGAGCTCAGATTATCCTCTGCGATCCGCACAGGGCAACCGTTATCGGATTGGACAACAAAATAAAACTCCGTTCAACCGTGATGACCTCCCCCGATATACGGGCCGGAGTTGCTTTGCTGATTGCTGCCATGTCGGCTGAGGGAATCAGCACCATTCACAACATCGAACAAATAGACCGTGGGTACGAGAGCATTGATGTGCGGTTGAATGCGTTGGGGGCCAAGATTGAGAGGATTTAACTCGTATCGCCTCCGCGAATTTTATCTTATATTATTCATATTCAACCCTTTCAGGGCTGAGGCTACATTTATACCTTGTTTCAGTGGGCTGACGCCCACGGTTATTGAAATTAAGCTCTTTCAGAGCTTTGCCCTCCGCAATCCGACGCATTAGTAATTGCGAAAGACCATGGCAAACGCAATGCCACGAAGTGGCCAAATCTCAATAACCGTGGGCTACAGCCCACGGTTAAAAAAACAAAAAGCATCCTGTAGGGTTGAACAATAAAAGTAAAAACTATGTCAAGTTACCGCCAAATCTTGTATCATATCGTTTTTCGCACCAAAAACAGCAAGAAAACGCTGGCTCAAGAACATATTAATGAGCTATACGCCTATATTCTGGGGACAATAAAAAACAAAAATTGCTTCTTATATCGCATTAATGGCATGGAAGACCATATTCACCTTTTGAGCGATTTACATCCGAATATTGCTTTAGCTGATTATCTCCGTGACATCAAAACGTCATCGTCGATCTGGCTAAAGCAATCAGGGAAATTTTCGGCTTTCGAGGGATGGGCTGATGGTTATGCCGCACTTACTTATGCATGGAGGGATAAAGACATGATTGTTAACTATATAAAAAATCAGCAGGAACATCATAAAGAAGAGTCATTTGAGGATGAGTTAAGAAGGTTACTTAAAGAGCATGGTATTGAGGTAAATGAAACCTATTTTCCGTAGTTGTCTGGTTCAACCCTTTCAGGGCTGAGGAAACATCATCACCTTATACCGTGGGTTGTCACCCACGGTTATTGAGATTAAGCTCTTTCAGAGCTTTGCAGACAACAATTCTAAAGCATTATAATAGTATGGAAACCGATTTTTCCCTGATTGTATCTGTTCGGCTGAGCTCACGTCGAAGCCCACGGTTATTGAAATTAAGCTCTTTCAGAGCTTTGCCTCCCACAATCCGACAGCATTATTAATTGCATAAAGACCATGGCATACGAAATGCCACGAAGTGGCTAAATCTCAATAACCGTGGGTGACAACCCACGGAAAAGGTACGAAACATCTAACATCCCCGAAGGGGGTGAACGTAGAACTAGCATTGCCATTCCTGTTCAACCCTTTCAGGGCTGAGGCAACATCATCACCTTATACCGTGGGTTGTCACCCACGGAAAATACACGTAACATCAACATCCCCGGAGGGGGTGAAGGTAGAACTAGCATTACCATTCCTGTTCAACCCTTTCAGGGCTGAGGCAACATCATCACCTTATACCGTGGGCTGACGCCCACGATTATTGAAATTAAGCTCTTTCAGAGCTTTGCAGACAACAATTCTAAAGCATAATAATAGTATGGAAACCAATTTTTCCCGGATTATGTCTGTTCGGCTGAGCTCACGCTGATGCCCACGATTATTGAAATTAAGCTCCTTCGGAGCTTTGTACCCCCGCAATCCGACGCATTAGTAATTGCTAAAAAAAAACCAATATAAAAAGTCAGCTTTTAATATTTCATTAACAACAAATAGAAAAAAATATACTTATCTTTGCACAAATTTACATATCTAGATATTAACATTTACCATTATGAAGAATACAGTAATCCTTTTGACACTTATGGCTGTTGCATTCGCCACGGCTAATTGCACCTCTGTGCAGAACGACCCTATTAAAGAAGCAACCGTTGCCAGCGTTGAATCTTCAAACACACCCACCGACGTTCCAGTGGGCTTAACTGTTGGAAGCAGAGCCCCTGAGTTGGAGTACACATCCCCCGATGGAAAAATGATCAAACTTTCCTCCCTCAAGGGTCAGGTGGTACTCATCGATTTCTGGGCAGCATGGTGTCCTCCCTGTCGCGCTGAAAACCCAAACCTGGTAAGTACTTACAACCAGTTTAAAAATTCCGATTTCAAAACCGGCAAAGGCTTTACAATTTACAGTGTTTCACTCGATCAGCAGAAAGAAAAATGGGTTGCCGCCATTAAATCCGATAATCTGTCATGGGCTTACCATGTAAGCGATCTAAAAGGATGGCAGTCTGTACCTGCTGCTATGTACCAGGTAAGATCTATTCCTGCAAGTTTTCTGATTGACGGAAACGGGGTTATTGTGGCAACTAATTTGCGTGGTTCTGCTTTGAGTGCCAAGCTGACTGAATTGCTGAAGTAAAACAACTCCGTATAACTCTTTTTTAATCTCTGTGTATTTCCGTGTAAGTTTTTATTACACAGAAATACACAGAATTAACACATAGAACTGCTAAGATTGAATTAGAAAAATCATAATCCAAACAACTTTCATTCGGGAAATAAAAATCCTGTAGTTTTTAGCTCTGAGACAACAATTTTCAAAATTCTTTTTCCACAATCTCTTCCAATACCTTTTTTAATTCCTCAAGATCATACTGAATAGCATCCCAGATGATCACACCTTCAATTGCATGATATTCATGTAAAATAAAATTTCGAAATCCCCTTATTTTATGCCATGGATAGGTATATCTTGAAAGGATTTCATTATTAATATGAATAATTGCCTCGCCAATAATTGCAAATTGAAATAAAATAATAAACACACTAAAACTGTCACATTTGAAAGAAACAGAGTTCATTTCTGTCAATTTGTCCATTATCCAATAATTGGCAAACTATTTGTTGCATTCCTCGCGTCAACCTAAAATAAAAGCAGAATGGCAAGAAAAGATAATTCCGAGGTAAAAGAAAATCAGACAGAAACCCATAAAGATAAGCAACAGAGCAAGAGTCAGAAACATAAACCTGCAGCCGGGAAAACCCCTGATGAGGAAATTGAAATCCTCAAGTCACAAATTGCTCTTGAAGAGCAGAAATATAACGAGAGCCAGGACAAATACCTGCGCTTATCGGCCGAATTTGACAATTACCGGAAACGCACTTTGAAGGAGAAGTCCGATTTGCTGAAAACCGCTGGCGAAGATACAATCATCAAGGTTCTTCCTGTTCTCGACGACTTTGAGCGGGCCATGGCAGCGATGCAGACATCCAAGGATATTGAGGCTGTAAAAGACGGCATCACATTAATATATAACAAGTTAAAAGAAACTCTCACCCAGCTGGGTATAAAAGAAATCGAGTCTTTGAATTTGGAATTCAACACGGATTTGCATGAAGCTATTACTAAAATACCTGCTCCAAGTGAAGAGTTAAAAGGCAAAGTGGTAGACGTTGTGCAAAAAGGGTATTATTTACATGACAAGATTCTGCGTTTTTCGAAAGTTGTTATCGGGGAATAATTGAGCAAATAACTTATGGCGAAAAGAGATTATTACGAAGTTTTGGAAGTCTCCAAAGGAGCTAGTGCGGAGGAAATCAAAAAGGCCTACCGCAAGATGGCTCTTATGTACCATCCCGATAAGAATCCGGATAACAAAGAGGCCGAGAATAAATTCAAGGAGGCGGCTGAGGCTTATGATGTTCTCTCCAATCCCCAGAAAAAAGCAAAATACGATCAATATGGGCATGCCGCCTTTAGTAACGGTGGCGGTTCGGGTGGTTATTCCGGAGGAGGCATGACCGTTGATGACATTTTCGAGCATTTCGGGGATATTTTCGGGGGATTCGGAAGTTTCGGCGGATTTGGAGGGAGCCGTCAGGGCCAGCACCGCCAGAACAAAGGAGCCAATCTCCGTGTAAAGGTGAAGTTAACTCTTGACGAGGTCTCCAAAGGGGTCGAGAAAAAGATCAAAGTAAAAAAATATGTTTCCTGCGAAGATTGCAGCGGCACCGGAGCCAAACACGGCAGTTCCTACAACACGTGCACAACCTGTAACGGCAACGGACAGGTCACCCGGGTTACAAACACTTTTCTGGGCGCCATGCAAACAACCCAGACCTGTCCTACATGCAGCGGCGAAGGGCGCATTATTTCCAGCAAATGCAACACCTGCTATGGCGAGGGTATCGTGAGCAAGGAAGAAACCATTGCCTTTTCCATACCGGCCGGAGTGGCCGAGGGAATGCAGCTAAAAGTATCGGGTAAAGGAAATGCTGCCCGAAGAGGCGGAGTAAACGGCGACCTTTTGGTTCTCATCACCGAAGAGCCGCACCCTGAACTTATTCGCGACGGAAACGACTTGCTTTACAATATGTATCTTACCATACCCGACGCTGTTACGGGCACAACCGTTGAAATACCCACCATTGAAGGTAAAATAAAAATAAAAATCGATCCCGGAACCCAACCCGGAAAAATACTCAGAATCCGTGGCAAAGGCGTTCCCGATGTTAACGGCTATGGTAAAGGCGATCTTTTAGTATCCATAAGCGTCTGGATTCCAAGAAGTTTGAACAAAGATGAATACAAACTCTTTGAAAAACTCAAAGAATCATCTAACTTTATTCCAAATCCCGACAAAAACGACAAGACCTTCTTCGATCGCATGAGAAATCTTTTCGAATAAAACTTTCAGATAATGGATCTATTTCAGGCAAAAAATGTAGTTAAGGAATTTTCAAACCATCTTGCTCTCAACAAGGTTTCGATATCAGTCCCGGAAAACACCATCTTTGGTTTGTTAGGCCCAAACGGGGCGGGAAAAACAACCCTTATTCGCATTATCAACCAGATAACGGCCCCCGACTCAGGCGAGTTGTTCTACGAGGGAAGAAAAATGACCTCCAACGACACCCACAGTATTGGCTACCTTCCCGAGGAAAGAGGCCTCTACAAGAAAATGAAGGTTGGCGAGCAGGCGCTTTACCTCGCTCAGCTCAAAGGAATGTCAAAGCACGACGCCCTGAAAAAGCTCAAGTACTGGTTCGAGAAGTTCGAGATGACCGAATGGTGGAACAAAAAAGTAGAAGAGCTCTCCAAAGGCATGCAGCAGAAAGTCCAGTTTGTGACCACCATTCTGCACGAGCCAAAACTTCTCATCTTTGATGAGCCTTTCAGCGGTTTCGACCCCATAAATGCAAACCTGCTCAAAAACGAAATTCTTGAACTCAAAAGAAAAGGATCCACGATAATTTTCTCAACCCACAACATGAGTTCGGTGGAAGAGCTTTGCGATCATATCAGCCTGATTAACAAATCCGAAGTGATTCTCGAAGGCCAAATTTACGATATTAAGAAAAACTACCGCACCAATGTTTATGAACTGAGTTATCTGGGCAACCCCGAAAAGCTACAGTCAGGCTTGGGCGCATCGTACGAGGTATTAACAAATATCTCGGAAAACCATGTGAATTTCGCCAGCATCAAAACCCAAACCGAAGATGCGGACAACCGGCTTCTCAAGGAGCTTATCCCCCTTGTAAACATCGTGTCGTTCAACGAGCTTATACCTTCGATGAATGATGTTTTTATACGTGTTGTGGAAGAAACCAACAAGAAAAACTCCAAAGCTTAAACTTCATCTGATGCATAAAATAATACTCATAATTCAGAGAGAGTACCTGACAAGGGTACGCAAGAAATCGTTTCTTATCATGACCGTTCTGGGGCCGGTACTTTTCGCCGCTTTTATGGTTCTCCCCGCTTGGTTTGCAACCATGGAGGACACCGAGGTAAGAACCATTGCGGTTGTTGATAGCACGAACATCTTTTACAAGGTATTGCCCGAAACCCAATACATAAAGTTCGATTATCCCGAAGGCACAAGCCTTAAGGAACTCCAGGACAATTTCGAGTTTTCGGGATACAGCGCTATTCTTTTCATTCCCCATAACATTCTGGCATCCAACACCACAATATTGTATTCGAGCAAGCAGCCCAGCATGACGGTTACCATGCATATAAAAAACGCCATTGAGAAAGAAATTGAAAACGAGAAGCTTAAAGCCAACAACATAGAAAACCTGGATAAGATTCTGGAATCCATCAAGACAAACATTAACCTCCGAAGCATTACCTGGAGCGAGGATGGAAAGGAAAAAGAGAGCAACACCGGTCTTGCTATGGGCATTGGCTATGGCAGCGGCATGCTTATTTACTTTTTCATATTCCTTTTCGGCTCACAGGTTATGAGAGGGGTTATCGAAGAAAAAACCAATCGCATTGTTGAAGTCATCGTTTCCTCGGTTAAGCCCTTTCAGCTTATGATGGGGAAAATTATAGGCGTCGGACTGGTAGGACTTACGCAGTTTGTGCTCTGGATTTTGCTTACGGTTGTTTTTATCGGGGGAGTTCAAAAGGTGTTGTTCCCTGAGCTCTCAAAAACTCCGACAGAGCAGGTTTTTTCCCAGGAAATCATGAACAGCCAGCAACTTGACACCTCTGCTTTGCCCTTTGCAGAGCCGGAGCCCCAGATTCTGGAGGAAATATTCGCCTCTCTGGGAGATGTTAACTTCATCCTCATTTTAGGAATGTTTCTTTTCTTTTTTATCGGGGGATATCTCCTATACGCTTCGTTCTTTGCCATAATAGGATCGGCGGTCGACAATGAAGCAGACACGCAGCAATTTATGCTCCCCGTTACCTTACCTCTGATTATTGCAATATTTGTGATGATCAACACCATCAACAACCCTGAAGGTTCGTTGGCGTTCTGGTTCAGCATGATTCCTCTTACCTCCCCCGTGGTAATGATGGTTAGAATACCTTTTCACCCTGCAGCATGGGAGATTGCTCTCTCGGCAGCGATTCTTATCCTTACCTTTATTGGCTCCACCTGGATGGCAGGAAAAATCTACCGTACAGGCATCCTTATGTACGGCAAAAAAGCCTCCTACAAAGAGCTGTGGAAATGGCTGAGATATAAAAATTAGAAACAATGTACCCACTTAATTCTGAACCCACACGAGTTGCAATCCTTGATTTCGGGACGAACACCTTCAACCTGCTCATCACTGAAGTCAGTGCGGAGAACAAACTTCATGTGCTTCACACCTCCAAAGAGGCTGTGAAACTTGGAGAAGGTGGCATCACAAAAAAGATAATCACCCCAGAGGCCTTCAAAAGAGGCCTTACCGCCATCGAGAGGCATCTCGACAGGGTAAAAGAATTTGCTGTTTCGAAGGTTTACGCCTTCGCCACTTCGGCAATTCGCGATGCATCCAACGGTAAGGATTTTATCCATGCCGTGCAGGAGAAATTTGATATCTATGTTTTGATCATCCCCGGAGAAAGAGAAGCGGAAATGATTTACCGTGGTGTACGTCTTTCCTTAAACATGGACACCAACCCGGTTCTTATTCTCGATATCGGCGGAGGCAGCAACGAGTTTATCATTGCAAACAAAAAGGAGATATTCTGGAAGCACAGCTTCAATCTGGGCATGGCACGGCTGCTGGAAACATTCAATCCCTCGAATCCCATATCCCACCTGGAGGTAGAGAAGCTCACTGCCTATTTGAAAACAGAATTAAAGGAGTTGTTTGCTGCTGTTAAAGAGTTTAAACCCAGCGTGCTTTTGGGGGCCTCCGGTTCCTTTGAAACCATTTCGGCCATCCTGCAGCACAGGTATCCCGGCAGATATTTTAAAAGCAGTGAACCTGTGAGAACTATTGAGTATGAGGATTTCCTCTCGCTTCACGAAATTCTTTTGAAATCGACTCTGGAAGAAAGAAAAGTCATGCAGGGAATGGAGCCGGTGAGAGTGGAAATGATAGTGCTGGCCAGCATCTTTATCTATGTAACCATGGAAGAATGCGGCATAAAGAAAATAATCCAATCCGATTACGCATTAAAAGAAGGTGTGATTGCAGAGATACTTAACCTTTGAAAAAACCTCCATGGCAAAAATTCTTGTAATAGACGATGAAAGAAGCATAAGAACAACTCTTCAGGAGATTCTGCAATACGAAAGCCATGAGGTGGATCTTGCTGAAGGAGGCCCGACAGGTATTGAAATGTTTGCTCAAAAAAAATACGACATCGTTTTATGCGATATCAAAATGCCGGAAATGGACGGACTCGAAGTGCTTGAAAAAATCTTCGCGCTTTCCACCGATGCCCAGGTCATAATGATTTCGGGGCATGGCAACGTTGAAAACGCTGTGCAGGCTATCAAACTAGGTGCTTATGATTTCATTCAGAAGCCTCTGGACCTTAATCGCTTGCTTATAACCATACGCAACGCTCTCGACAAATCGAGCCTCATAACCGAAACAACAGTACTTAAAAAGAAGGTTAGCAAAACTCTTGAAATGGTCGGGGAATCGCCCGCTATTCTCCAGGTGAAGGAGATGATCGAAAAAGTTGCTCCCACCGATGCCCGGGTGCTCATCACAGGCGACAACGGGACCGGGAAGGAACTTGTTGCGCGATGGCTGCACGAGAAAAGCGAGCGCTCCTCCCATCCCTTTGTAGAGGTGAATTGCGCCGCCATTCCTTCCGAACTTATCGAAAGCGAACTCTTTGGCCACGAGAAAGGAGCTTTCACCTCAGCTATTAAACAAAGAAAAGGAAAGTTCGAACAGGCTGATGGAGGAACTTTGTTTTTGGACGAGATTGGCGACATGAGCCTTTCCGCACAGGCAAAAGTGCTTCGCGCCCTGCAGGAACATAAAATCACCCGGGTAGGCTCCGACAGCGATATCACTGTAAATGTCAGAATTGTTGCCGCAACCAACAAAAACCTCAAGGACGAAATCGACCGAAACCAGTTTCGTGAGGACCTGTACCACCGATTGAGCGTGATACTCATTCGCGTCCCCTCCCTCAATGAAAGGATTGAAGACATTCCTTTGCTGTGCCAATACTTTAACGAGATTATCTGCAGCGAATACGGCATGCAATTGAAAACCATAACATCCGATGCGGTCGCAGCTCTTCAGGGGATTAACTGGACGGGTAACATCCGGGAATTCAGGAATGTGCTAGAGCGTCTGATTATTCTATGCGACAAGGAGATAACCGGGAAGGACGTTCAGTTGTTTGCCCAGCCCATCGGCAGAAAATAATATTTGCCTCTTGCGACAAAATTAAATTCGTATTTTCACGTTGATCTAACGGAAAACCACGACCCACAGCATGAAAGAATCGAACCCGAAGCTTCAGTTATTTTTCTACCTGCTGATCGTTCTGTTGCTCTTTCCTGCCCTGTTCACGAATCTCGGCTTATTGCCCATCTCCGGCGACGAGGGTACGCGGGCGCTGGTAAGTTTGGAAATGGAGTATTCTGAAAACCTGCTGACACCCACAATCAACGGGGATTTCTATTTTAACAAGCCTCCTCTGTACAATTGGATCTTGTTGGGTTTCTATAAAATAAGCGATTCGCACTCTGAATTTATTATTCGTTTGCCGGCAGTTCTCTCCCTGCTGCTTTTCGCCCTTACAATTTTCCTTGTTCTGTACAGAAAATACGGCACACGCGCAGCATTTCTCAGCACCCTGATTTTCATAACCTGCGGAAGAATTTTGTTTTACGATTCCATGAACGGCTATATCGACATCACCTTTTCCTGGCTCGTCTTTGTGGGATTTATTGCCATCTTCAGATTTCATAAGCGGGAGCAATATCTGGGGCTTTTCCTGGTTTCGTATTTCATTTGCGCCCTTGCATTCTTAATGAAAGGACTGCCCGCACTGCTTTTTCAGGGGTTCTCCTTACTGGCTGTTTTTATTTCCGGGGGAAGGTTCAAAAAGCTTTTCAGTCTGCAGCATGTTGCCGGATTATTGCTGCTTTTTGCAATTCCTGCCGGGTATTATTTCCTTGTGTTTCAGCAAAACCCCGACACGGTTTATTTCAGCACGCTTTTCGACGAATCAGCTAAAAGAACTTTTGTGGAATATGGTTTTCTCAAGACCGTTTTGCATCTCTTCACCTTCCCGGTGGAGCAATTATACCATCTTTTCCCCTGGTCACTTTTGCTTATCGTTTTATTCAGCCGGAAAGTTCTTCGTAAAATCAGGGAAGACGAATTTCTCAGGTACCTCAGCCTTGTTTTCATCTTCAATATTCCGGTTTACTGGATTTCGGTGGAGTCGTATCCCCGATACATTTTTTCTCTCTACCCCATATTGATTTTACTCAGCGTTGTGGCATTCATTCATTTCCGTAAAGAAATCCCCAAACAGGCAAGCCTTAGCGAAAATCTTCTTGGCCTTTCCCTCTTGCTTTTGATTCCTCTTTCTTTGTTGTTCCCCGGTTTTTATGAATTCAACATTCTCAGCAACCCGATAAGGCTGGCAATTTTGGGTTCAGTCTTTGTGGTGATCGTGCTCTTTGCTTATTACTTTCTCAGAAGCTTCCGTCTTGAAATCACAATTGTTTCCTTATTGCTTTTTCGCATTGGTTTTAATCTTGTTGCCCTTCCTGAAAGACATGTGGACGCCCGTGCCGTTTTGCAAAAGCAACAGGCTGAAAAAGTAGGCGCGATAAGCAGGGGAAAAGGGGTTTATATAGCGGGACTTGCTGCCTGCAGTCACGAAACAAGCTTTTACATATCAAAGGAAAGCGGGGAAATCCTGCTGCGAGAATTGGGTGAACCCAGAAAGGGCTATTATTACATTATTGCCGATGAAAACGAGATAAAAGAGAATGAAGACATCGTTTTTAAATTCGAAACCCGGTGGCAAAACACTCCATTAAGGCTTTCAATGATAAAATAATATGAGGGCTTTCCCTTTTTACACTTTGCAGTCCGGCGATTTTATCCCATCTTGCATAAGAAAAAAAAGATTCATAAATTTCGAACTCTTCAGAAAAGATGACCATAGACATTGTAATACCCTTGTACAACGAGGAGGAACTGATCGTTCAGGTTTTGGATTTGCTTGATGAAGTGAAGCTTCCCGAATTTATATCATCGCATAACATTATCATTGTTGATGATGGTTCGTCGGATAATTCGTACCAGGTTGTAAAATCGTACATTGAAAATAAACAGGGCGACCACACCCTTCTCAGGATGGAAAAAAATTCCGGCAAAGGTGCTGCTGTCAGGCATGGAATCAACTCCGGTAAAGGCGACCTGATTTTTATTCAGGATGCAGACCTTGAGCTTTACCCCCATGATTTGCCGGGTATGATTGTGGCTATGAAAAGCCTTAATGTTGAATTTGTCAACGGTTCGCGCTATTTGCCCGGGATTCCCCGCCCCTTGGCATCCTACCGCAGGTATCTGGCAAACCGCTTTTTCACCTGGTTAACTTCCATATTCATAAATGTGAAACTAACCGACGTGGCTTGCGGATACAAACTCTTTACCCGGGAACTATACAACAAGCTCCATTTAAAGGAAAACCGCTTTGGCTTTGAGGCTGAGATAATCCTGAAAGCCCTGAGGATCAAAAAGAACAACATAACCGAAGTGCCTGTGAATTATTTCCCCCGAAATGAGGCTGAAGGAAAAAAATTCAAGAGTATGGATGCAATCAAAATGCTGGTTACAATTTTCAGGTATGCTTTTTTCAAATAACTATGAACTTATCCTTTTTAAAAAACAGGTTTATTCTATCCCGAATCAGTATCGGAATCATAGTGGTTCTCAGTTACCTGCAAACCAGCAATCTGCATATTTGGAAATGGGGTAACGGGGTCATTTATTGGGATACCATTTCTTACTATGCATACCTCCCCGCCATTTTTATCCACAACGACTTAAGTCTGGAGTTTGTGCACGACGATCCCCGCAACGGAAACCGCTACTGGCCCGAGACTACCGCTGAAGGAAAGTTGGTTATTAAAACCAGTTCCGGGCTTGCTTATCTATACTTCCCGTTTTTTATTACTGCTCACCTTTTGGCTACTCCTTTAGGATTTGAGACCGACGGATTTTCGGAAATATACCAGATGCTTCTGGCATTCAGTCCTTTACTATACCTGCTGATTGGATTGATATTCCTGAAAAAAATTCTTAAAAACTATTTCAGCGATGGGGTTGTTGCCATCACCCTGCTGGGGCTGGTACTGGCCTCCAACCTGCTGTATTACACCGCTGTTTCAACCATAAGTCACCCCTACTCTTTCGGAATGATTTGCGTTTTCCTTTACGTGAGTATCCGATGGATTGAAAAACCAGGTTACCTGAATTCAATATTCATGGGATTGCTGCTCGGAATCATCAGTCTTATCCGCCCAACAAACAGCCTTCTGATACTTTTCCCCTTGCTTTTCGGCATTCAGAATTTCAAGGGATTTTGGCAGCGTGTACTGCTTTTCCTGAAAAAGCCCCATTTAACCCTGATTATTATTACAGGGATATTCCTCGTTTGGATGCCGCAATTCCTTTACTGGAAGCAACAAACCGGACATTACTTGTTTTTCTCCTATAGTTCGGGGGAACGGTTTTTCTGGAATGATCCCGTTATACTGAAAGGCTTGTTCGGCTTCCGCAAAGGTTGGCTTATTTATAGTCCCATTATGGTTTTTTCAGTAATCGGGATAGCGTTAAGCCTGAAAAATCTGAAAGATTGGTTTCTCCCGCTAATCTTCATAATACCGATTAGCATCTATGTTATGCTTTGCTGGTGGACCTGGTGGTATGGCGGAGGATTTGGGCTGAGGCCAATTATCGATTACTACGGGCTCCTTGCAATACCCTTTGCCTTAACAGTTAGTCAGGCACTGAAATTAAAGCCTGTCTTACGGTATTCCGCGGTAACAGCCTTCCTTATTTTCTTTTACCTTGGAGTTGCCCATCATTTTCAGGTAATTTCCGGAGCCATTCACCACGATTCGATGACCTGGAAGACGTACAAACACAATTTCGGACATACCCAGATGACTCCTGAAGGTGAAAAGTACCTTGTGTCGCCCGATTACGAGAAAGCTAAACTTGGAGAAAGGTAAAAGAAGTTTAAAACTGGAAATAGATAAAGGGTTGCAAGCCTGCCGACCACGACTGGTAAATCACAAAAATAATTCCTACCACTATTCCCGCTTTTGCGTAAACCGGGGTCCTGATAAACCATTCCCTGTACCATGCTTTAAAAGAGCCGGGTAACCAGTGCATGATATACCCGAAAAGCATTATCAGGAAAACGAATTTAAAGGATAGGAGTACCTGGGGGATGATACTGAAATTGAAATTGTTCCATATCTGAGACATCAGCTGGTTAGCGTGTTCCATAGAATCAGACCGGAACCAGATACGGGTAAACGTTATGAAGTTAAAGGTCAGGAAGACCTTCCAAAGATGTGCTGTCCAGTGCGTGCTATGCTCATATGGGCTGATCCTTTTCCAATATTTGTATACAAGGATTCCAATCCCGTTCAACCCTCCCCAGATAACAAACTGCCAACTGGCCCCATGCCATAATCCCCCTAATACCATTGTCAGCATAAGGTTGATATTTGTACGGAACTCGCCATGACGGTTTCCACCCAAAGGGATATAGAGATAATCCTTAAGCCACGACGATAATGAGATGTGCCAGCGTTTCCAAAAATTCCCCAGGTTGTCGGCCTTATAGGGGGAGTTGAAATTCCGGGGGAGCCGAAATCCCATCAACAAGGAGATTCCTATGGCAATATCGGTATACCCGGAAAAATCGCAGTAGACCTGAAGGGAATAACCGTAAAGTGCCATCAGGTTCTCGAAGCCCGAATATCCGATTGGATTGGCAAACACACGATCGATAAGGTTTACAGCCAGGTAATCTCCAATAAACATCTTTTTCATTAATCCACTAAGAATCAAGAAAATCGAATATCCAAACTCTTCTGTTGTAAGGTGGAAACGTTTGTACAACTGCGGAATAAACTCAGAAGCTCTGACGATGGGACCGGCAACAAGTTGGGGAAAAAAAGAAACATAAAAGCCAAAATCGATGACATTCCTCACAGGCTCAATTTTCTTTCTGTACATGTCAACCGTATACGAAATGGCCTGAAAGGTAAAGAAGGAAATCCCAACCGGTAGCCCGATAACCGAAATGTCGAAATGAGAGCCGGTAATGGCATTCGAGAAATCAGCAAGGAAATTGTACGGCTCGAAACTGGTATTGAAAAGCTTGTTGATGCTGTTGGTGAAGAAATACGAATATTTGAAATAAGAAAGAATGCCAAGGTTAAGGATGACGCTGAGGCTAACCAAAAGTTTACGAGCCAGCGGCTTTTGGCTGCGAAAAATAAAATTACCGATATAAAAATCCGAAAAGGTCGTGAAAATTAGCAGGAGAAAGAATATCCCGCTGGTTTTCCAGTAGAAGAATATGCTGACAATAAACAGAAACAAATTGCGAAAGCTACGGTATGGATAAATAACCGAATATATTGCGAGAATTATGGCAAAAAATATCCAGAAGTACAATTGGGTAAACAGCAGAGGTTTTTCGGCCGAATAGAGCAGTATGTCTCTGATACCTGTCATATGCTATTTCGCGGGATTGGTTTTTAAACTCCACATCTTGTACTCGTTTAACAGGGCGTTCGAAAACATCTCAGCAATAATTTTTGCTCCCATAGCATTAAAATGCACGTAGTCGGAAATTGCAAGGGGAGGATCGGCCGATACCCAGCTGGGCATAGAATTCCTTCCTCCCATAGCCTGATACATATCCCAAAAAACAAAGCCCGACTCAAGCGTGGCTTTCCGCATTGCATCCCTTACGCCCTCCAGATTCGGATAGGTAACAAACTTGTCCTTTTCTTTGATCGACATGTCCGACGGACCAATTACAATGACAGGAATTCCCGGAAGGATTTTCTTAATTACTGCCAGTTCGCGTTTTAGATAGTTTTCATATGCTGAAAAATTGTCTTTCATATAGGGAATCACATTACCACCAAACTGGAGAATTATCATCCCAACATCCATCATCTTGTACATCTGTGCCAGAAAAGCTGTATCGGTCTTGGAGAACACCAGACCGGCGCTCCCCCGCAAGGGAATATTATCGAGAGCCACCCCCCATGAATTATCGAGAGAAATGCCATAGATATTGGTAAAACCGTTTCCTGAAAAAGCAAATGTCAGCTCATCGGGTGTTTTATCGAAGTGCCATTTGAGCTTTTTAAGACTGCGAGAAGGTTTCAAACTCAATGAGTCGATTATCGAATCGTTTTGGAAAACATGAATTCTCACAGGCTCAAAATCACCCTGCAAATAAAGTGAGACTTCGGAATACTTCCGGGAACTGGTGTAAGCAAGTGGAGACGTTTGGAATTTGAGCCAGGTTTTGTTCTTTGAACCCATTAACGTATCAGCATACCCCTGTCTGGCAAATGCCATGAGCGCACCAAAACGCTCATGATCAAGGGAACTGTCGACATTGGCAAATCCAGTGAACCTCTTCCAATTGTCGGAATACTCCTGTTTTATGCTTAGTTGTCCGTTATACAAAGGCACAACCGGTACAGTGCCACAGCCCGACCCGCCAAAGGTAATCTGCATTTTGTTACGGATAAATGAACTCATGCGATCGGCTTCAATCTGTGAATCGCCATAATGAAGAATGCGTACCAATTTCTTCTGCGACTTTGCGTTTTTGAGCTTGCGGAAAAAAGGGAACAACACAGTGGGATCTTCGCCGACATACTCCAGGGCAAAGGTAATTTTCCGAAGACTGTCGCTGTCAGCAACAAGAATATCCGATAATTGAGGTAATTCTTCGACCGACAGACTGTCGTTGGAAGAAATAATTACCGAATCGGTCTCTTCATCAGGTAAGGCGAAGCGGGCACTTTCCAGAATGTTGGAAATATCGGCATATTGAACCGTATCTTTTTCCGTATAGTCGTTAATTGAGGCAAACTTCAATGTACCTAAATTCCCCACCCTGATTCCATTTTCAGGAAAGATCCATGCCAAAAGAAAAAGCATGAGAAAAACACTGAAAATAAAAAGCAAGGTCTGAAAAGGTTTCATAGCCTCAGAATTTGTTAATACCTCAGCTCTTCCTTTTGATTTTTATAACTTGTCCGGGCTTAATGCTATCGCCATCTCTCATGTTGTTCAATCGGGCAATGTCGGTGTCGCTTACTCCCGGGAATTTCTTGGCGATTTCCCAAAGCGTATCTCCCGAGCGAACCGTATAAGTTTCGTAATCGCCCGAATATGAGGAACTGGCTGTTTGGCTTGCAGTGGCAGGTTTGACCGTGGCAGGAGTTGTGAGAGGTTTGCCAGCCTGGGACTGTTTTTCCTCGAAACTCAGGTTATCAATATTACGGTATTTATCCGCTCGTGCATTTGGAACATAGATCACAAGTTTCTGACCTGTGCGGATCATATTTTGTCGGATATTGTTCCAATACCTGATATCAGAAAGCTGTACATTATACCAGGTGGAAATAAAACCAAGATTATCCCCTGCCTTAACCGTGTAGGTGAGCTTTGTGTATTTGTCTGCCGGAAGATCCGCAATGAAGGTGGTTTTTGCTGTGGGACTTATGATCACATTGTCTTTATTGAAAAATACGGAGTCCTTCCAGGCAAAAATCGAGTCCTGCAATTCGATAAAACGCATCGACTGTTTTTGGGGAATACGAAGCGCATAGGGCTTGCTGTCGCCCGGAATTATGTCGTATTTGAACTGGGGATTAAGATCCCTTAGCTGGTCGATTGGAATCCCCATAACCTCTGAAACCTGCTTAAGGTGGAGCTTATCGTGCACCATTATGGTGTCGGTATGAAATTCAAAATCCACCGCAGCCGGATACAGATTATGCTCCGATGCATAATTCATAACATAGGTTGCAGCAATAAAAGCAGGCACATAACCACGGGTTTCCCGGGGGAGGTAATAATAGATGTCCCAGTAATTCCGCTTTCCACCGGCACGGCGAATGGCTTTGTTCACATTGCCCGGACCGCAGTTGTAGGCAGCGATAACCAGGGTCCAGTCGTTATAAATAACATAAAGATCTTTCAGAAAGCTGGCTGCAGCTATTGTGCTTTTAAGGGGATCGCGCCTCTCGTCAACCAGAGAGTTTACATTCAATCCATACGTTTTTCCGGTGTAATACATAAACTGCCACATCCCGGTAGCACCGGCTTTGGAAACCGCACGAGGGTTAAGTGCCGACTCTATGACCGACAAATACTTCAGTTCTTCGGGAATGCCATACTGATCAAGAATCTCCTCAAACATAGGAAAATAGTAATCGGTCAGGCGAAGCATTATCTGAACGCGGTCGCGACGACTATGGGTATAAAGGGTGATGAAATTTTTAACGATACGGTTGTACGACATATCCATAACCACAGGCAATCTGCCGAGGCGATCGATATATACCGAATCCGGAAAATCCGGAACCAGCAAATCATCTTCCAGATATATCAGACTATCAGCATCCTCTATCTGAACGCCCATTTGCACATAGTAAAGATTCAATAAACTGTCAAGATTGCTTTCAAACCCGGAGATCACAACAGTGTCGTCGATCCTGATTGTGTCCTTATCATCAGCCCACAAGTCTTTGCTGGTGGCCATCATCACTAAAAGCAGACAAAAGATAAATTTTCCTGAATTCATTATGGCTTTTTAAATTTGGACAAATATATAGAATAAAAAAATATTAATCGACTTTAGGATAATTACAGATCACAATTCCTTGAAAATGGAGAACACATAAAATGCTCTTATCCCTTTGCTATCAGGCCTAAATAAGGGCAACATGCAATTAAAAAGAAACGGAAGCCCTAAGGGCAAAGGTATTGGGTGAAGGGGCAATTAAAAACGAAGGCGATTGGATTATGGAAGGCTCAATCCTAAGGCTCAGATCCTCACTGATGTCCCAATTAAACAAATAGGCATCCACAGTGGCATCGATGATTTGCAGAAGGTAGAAACCCGCAGTTCCAATTATTGAAAGGTCCCTGTAGCGTTTGTAGGAGTTCTTGGTACGGTCAATCTGATCGATGGTAAGAGGGAAATCATATTCAAGGTCGTAATCGGGAAAGTCGATGTAAGCCTGTTTCCATAAAAGATAACCTTTCTGGTTATAGTGAATAAAAAAAGCCAGGGTACCAAATCCCGCATAAACAATAGGAACTTTCCAAACCCTTTTATTGTAGATCTGACCGAGCCCGGGAAGAAGGGCCGACATAAGTGCGGCTTTCTGTGGGTTGTGGTAAGATGAGTCAAGTTTATACGACTCGTCGTATGTGGTTGTATCCCGGGGCTGGGGCTCAGGCTCAGACTGCGGTTGCAACTCCTGGGAGTGCAAACTAAAAAAGACAACACAAAAAAACAGAAGCGTAAGGCAGGTTCTCCTGTATTTTTGCATGAGATATTTATCGGTCAGGGCAATTTCAGGCATTCAGTTTATCCAATATAGCAATTATCCTTTCGAGTTCCTCATCGGAAGTGAATGGGATAACGATTTTTCCCGTGCCTTTAGTATTTCTCTTGAAGTCAACTTTTGTCCCAAAATGTTTGGAAAGGTGGGTTGTAAGATCTTCATATTCCTTCGCCTCGGTTCCGCTCCCCTTGCCATCGGCAGGATTTTTCTCTTCCTTGATTCCAGCCTGGAGCTTACGAACGAGTTCCTCAACTTTTCGCACCGAGAGATCGTTTTTTATAGTCTCCTCAAAAACATACTGCTGATCCTCAATGTCCTCAAGATTGATAAGTGCACGTGCATGGCCCATGGAAATCTTCAAGTTCCGCAGTCCGAGCTGAATTCCGGCAGGAAGCTTCAAAAGTCTTAAATAGTTTGTGATGGTAGATCTTTTTTTGCCGACTCTTTCACTAAGGTTTTCCTGGGTAAGGTTGCATTCCTCTATAAGCCTCTGATAACTAATGGCTACCTCGATCGAGTCCAGGTCTTCGCGCTGGATGTTTTCCACAAGTGCCATTTCGAGCATATTCTGGTCGTCGGCGACCCTGATGTAGGCCGGTATCTTTTTCAGGCCAATTAATTTGGATGCCCTGAACCTTCTCTCCCCTGTGATTAGCTGGAATTTCCCGTTCTCCAGTACTCTCACTGTAACGGGTTGTATAATCCCAATTTGTTTTATCGATTCAGCAAGCTCTTCCAAAGCATCCTCGTCAAATTTCGATCGGGGTTGCCAGGGATTTGCTTCGATATCAGCAATCGCAACCTCGCTAATGGTATCAACCGCTGGTTTTGCAGTTTCAATATCACCACTTTCGATTAAAGCTCCAAGCCCTCTTCCCAGCACATTTTTTGCGGCCATAATACAGTTTTATTCAATTATTTTCTCGACATTCTTTATTAAAGTCTGATCATTCCTCTGCAAAATTTCCCTTGCAAGATTCAGATAGTTCACCGAACCCTTCGATTCAGCATCGTACAATATGCAGGGCTTCCCGAAACTGGGCGCCTCACTGAGCTTGATGTTTCGTTGTATGATGGTTTCAAAAACCATTTCCTGGAAATGCTTCTTTACCTCTTCAACCACCTGGTTGGAAAGGCGCAAACGAGCATCGTACATGGTTAGCAGAAAACCTTCGATTTCCAGATCGGGGTTCAGGCGACTCTGAATAATCTTTATAGTGTTGAGAAGCTTACCAAGCCCTTCAAGAGCAAAATATTCGCATTGTACCGGTATGCAAACCGAATCGGCAGCTGTAAGGGAATTTACGGTGATCAATCCCAAAGAAGGGGAACAGTCGATCAATATGTAGTCATACTTGTCGCGCACCTTTTCAACAACCTTTTTCAACATGTACTCTCTTTCTGGCAAATTGAGCATTTCAATCTCTGCTCCAACAAGATCAATATGCGAGGGAATCAGATCAAGATACTCCATTTCCGAGTTCAGAATGATCTGATTGGGATCAACGTCCTCTACCAGACACTCGTAAATACTCGTCTTTACCTTTCGGATGTCAAAACCTGTCCCCGATGTGGCATTCGCCTGCGGATCAGCATCAATAATAAGGGTTCTCTTCTCAAGAACAGCAAAACTGGCGCCCAGGTTAATGGCCGTAGTGGTCTTTCCAACCCCACCCTTCTGATTCGCCAACGCAATTACTTTACCCATGTAGTATATGTTTTTTTACAAAATAATATTTTTCTCGGGGGATTCAAATTTACTACTTAAATAACAGTCCCCATTTTTTTGACAACTTTATATTGTTAACAGGTTATTTAAAGGTTGTAAAGAGGTTGTTAACACGTTATCAACAAAAATAGCAAGGCTGTAATGCCAAGCAATTTTACCCTCAACCGCCTTTTCAGGCACAAATCCTTTTTCCAAAAGTATAGTTTAAACCCGAAAATCAATAAAATATTGCTTGTTTTTATGAATGAAATTTAGCTTAACTTTGAGCTTCTTTTAAAATCCATGCATATGAAGGACGATTGGAAAGAAAACTGGCTGGTTATTGTCAACCCGAATGCCGGGGCCGGGAAATGCTGGCTCGACTGGCCCAAAGTTGAAACTCTCCTTGACTCCTATGG